>Ga0308163_10000600_pt1 | contig 57969 bp, 54 predicted proteins | sample PhyTR1_FD_201037 | JGI IMG/M metagenome (GOLD analysis project Ga0308163, IMG submission 201037) | Phyllosphere microbial communities from UC Gill Tract Community Farm, Albany, California, United States - DLSLT.R1 | ecosystem: Host-associated > Plants > Phyllosphere > Unclassified | place: USA...
AAGCCCGGCGGCACGACGCCGAAGGTGTCGAAGGCCTGCATGCCCCACTTCATGAACTGGTAGCGCTCGTTATTGCGCTGGAACTCGATCTTCATGTTCAGGTCGAGCGCGTTCGGGGTGCGGAAGTGGTCGATGGTGACCGAGTGGTCGACCACCAGGTCGACCGGCACCAGCGGCTCGATCTTCTTGGCGTTCGCGCCCACCTTGGCGGCGACGTTGCGCATGGCGGCCAGGTCGGCCAGCAGCGGCACGCCGGTGAAGTCCTGCAGCACGACGCGGGCGACGACGAACGGGATCTCGTCGGTGCGGGCGGCGGTCGGGCCCCAGTTGGCCAGCTGGCGGACGTGTTCTTCGGTGACCTTCTTGCCGTCGCAGTTGCGCAGCACGGACTCCAGGACGATACGGATCGACACCGGCAGGCGCGACAGGTTCACGCCCAGGGCTTCACCCAGCGCCGGCAGCGAGTAGTACTGGCCGGTCTGGCCCGCGCTCAGCGGGAATTCCTTGAGCGTGTTTAAGGTGTTGTGAGACATGAATTCTCCTTCAATAGAGGATTTTGTTAACTACTTAAAAACGAGCGGGCACCGTCACCAGGGCGCCGGCATCAGCTTTTCTTGTCCGCCGGCGCGGCCGCCATCAGCGGCTTGGCCTGTTCGGCGTTCTTGCATTCGTTGGCCAGCTGGCGGTTCAGCTTCGAGTCGAGCAGCATGCCCTTCGATGGAATACCGATCCAGATCAGGCCGAACTTGGGGTTTTCAAAGCGCAGGGCACCGGTGGTGGTGCCGACGCGCTCCAGGCGGTGCACGCGGTTCTTCCAGCGCAGCGCAATGTGGCCGCTGTCGTTGTCGTTGGTGTAGATCGTGATCTTGTTGTCCAGCTCGCACGCGTAGTCGGTGACGACGGTGTCGGTGATGTCCGGTTCCGGCTCGTCGGCGGCCGCCACTTCCGGCGCCGGTTCTTCCTTGTTGACCTTCTTCGAGGACTTGGCGTGCTTTTCCGCTTTCGCCTTCTCCTTCAGGACCTTGACGGCCTTCGGATGGGCTCCGTGGTCGGCTGCGGATGCCGGCGCGCTGACGCCGGCGGCCGCGAGCGCAAAAGCGCACGCGGCAGCGATGTGTTTGAGGGTGATGGCCATCAGATGGATTCCGGTTGATTGACGATTGCCGCCGCGGCATCCGGCAGCGCAAGGCCGGCCAGCTTTGCGCGCTGCAACACCGTCCAATAATATCGGTAGCTGGCGCGGTCGTGCAAGCGGCCATGCTGGGCAATCGGACCCCAATTCGCTGCCATCGCCTCGAGCAGGATGTTGGTTGCTTCGTTTACCTCCGACATGCGCGGCATGAAGGCCTTGACGATCGGTTTGATCTGGTCAGGGTGGATGCTCCACATGCGCGTGAACCCGAATTCGCCGGCGGCGCGGGTGGCGTCGTTGGCGACCACCGCGCTGTCCTTGATATCGGTCGTCACATTATGGGAGGCGACCTTGTCGAATGCATGACATGCCGCAACCATCTCCAGCTTCGCCCGGACGACGAGTGGATGGGTAAATTGCCCCGGCGTGCGCATCGCCGCCGCCGGGATCGCGCCGTAGTGGCTCGATACGAAATCCATGATGCCGAACGAGAGGCACTCGACCTGGGGCAGGGCGGCGATCTCGAACACCTGGTGCAGGGCGCCGTGCGTCTCGATCAGCACGTGCAGCGGCAGGTCGGGACGGCCGGCCTTGTCGGCGGCGCGCCGCACCGCTTCCTTGGCGCGCAGCACGTCGGCCACGCCGTCCGGCTTGGGCAGCACCACGTAGGCCAGCTGCTTCGCACAAGCGCCGACGATGACGTCGACGTCCTGCTGGAAGTGCGGGCTGTGCAGGTCGTGCAGGCGCACGCCGATGCGGCGGAAGCGGTTGCCGACGTCGCCCAGCAGGGACGCCACCAGTTCGGCGTGCTCGCGCTCGCGGCCGGCCGCGGCGCCGTCCTCGCAGTCGAAGGTGATGTCGAACACGGGCCCAAGCTCTTGTTGCAGGGCCATCGATTTGCGCATCAGCTTCTCGCTGCCGGCGTAATGGTCGCAGGCGGGGAGCAGCGGCGGCTGGCGTTTACCCTGGAATAAAACCTCGGAAGGATGCATGGCTGATTTATTTCGCTAGCTGGCGTCGTCCCCGCGAAGACGGGAACCCATGCCGAGCCGACTTCGGACTCTCAGTATGGGTCCCCGCCTGCGCGGGGACGACGTTATTCATCGCGGAAGCGACGTATTGATCGCACAGACGAGGTTGTTGATTACTCGCCCAGCAGGTGCGCCACGCCGGCGCGCTCTTCGGTCAGTTCTTTCAGGGTGTTGTTGATGCGATCCTGCGAGAACTCATCGATTTCCAGGCCCTGGACGATCTTGTACTCGCCGTTCTCGGTGGTCACCGGGAAGCCGAACATGATGCCTTCCGGGATGCCGTACGAACCGTCCGACGGGATGCCCATGGTAGTCCACTTGCCGTTGGTGCCCAGCACCCAGTCGCGCACGTGGTCGATCGCGGCGTTGGCGGCCGAGGCTGCCGACGAGGCGCCGCGCGCTTCGATGATGGCGGCGCCGCGCTTGCCGACGGTCGGCAGGAAGGTGTTGGCGTTCCATTCCTGGTCGTTGATCAGGTCCTTGATCGACTCGCCGCCGGCGGTGGCGAAGCGGTAGTCGGCGTACATGGTCGGCGAGTGGTTGCCCCAGACGATCATCTTCTCGATGTCGGCGATGGCCTTGCCGGTCTTGGCCGCCACTTGCGACAGGGCGCGGTTGTGGTCCAGGCGCAGCATGGCGGTGAAGTTCTTGGCCGGCAGGTTCGGGGCCGACTTCATCGCGATGTAGGCGTTGGTGTTGGCCGGGTTGCCGACCACCAGCACTTTCACGTTGCGCGAAGCGACGGCGTCCAGCGCCTTGCCCTGCACGGTGAAGATCTGGGCGTTGGCTTCCAGCAGGTCCTTGCGCTCCATGCCCGGGCCGCGCGGACGGGCGCCGACCAGCAGGGCGACGTCGGCGTCCTTGAATGCTTCCATCGGGTCGCTATGGGCGGTCATGCCGGCCAGCAGCGGGAATGCGCAGTCGTCGATTTCCATCATGACGCCCTTCAGGGCTTTCTGGGCTTTCTCGTTGTCGATCTCGAGCAGCTGCAGAATGACCGGCTGGTCTTTGCCCAGCATGTCGCCGTTGGCGATGCGGAACAGCAGGGAATAGCCGATCTGGCCGGCAGCGCCGGTAACGGCGACGCGCATTGGGGTTTTAGCCATGATGAATCTCCAAATGTGGGAAAAATACGGTTGATTACGCGTATTACTCAGTAACTCAGCAAGCAGCTGACCTCGCGGACGCCGCCGAGGATACGCCAGTTCAGGAAAACTGCAATCATAACAAAAGCAGCATCCAAAAAATCGGGAGTGCGGCGCCGGTCCAACAGGGGACGCCCACACCCGGTCGACCGGGAGTGTAGTCCTCTGCCATTCTATCTGTCAATTCATATCATATGTCTTATATAAGACACATAACTTTGCCGTGTTCGCACTGGACGGGGGAGGGGTTTTGTGAAAAAATCCCGGTTTATGAACCCAGCATCGTCCAATCCGAACAGCAATGGCGCCGCACCGTCGGGCGCCGGCAACGCTGCCCCCGGAGCGGCTCCCTCCCAGTCGGGCATGTCGCCCACCTTCTCCCCGCTGTACCAGCAGATCAAGGCACTCATCACCCAGAGCCTGCAGTCCGGCGAGTGGAAACCGGGCGAACTCATTCCCAGTGAAGTCGAACTGGCCGGCCGTTACAAGGTCAGCCAGGGCACGGTGCGCAAGGCCATCGACGAGCTCGCGGCCGAGAACCTGGTGGTGCGCCGCCAGGGCAAGGGCACCTTCGTCGCCTCCCACAACGAGGCGCGCGCCCACTTCCGCTTCCTGAAGCTGGTGCCGGACGAAGGCGTGCCGCAGCAGGCCGACCACCAGTATATCGAGGTCAAGCGCATCCGCGCGGCGGCCGAGGTGGCGCGCCTGCTCGACCTGAAGTCGGGCGACGCGGTGGTCTACGTCAAGCGCCTGCTGTCCTTCGGCGGTGCGCCGACCATCCTGGAAGAGCTGTGGCTGCCGGGCCAGCTGTTCAAGGGCCTGACGATGGAGCGCCTGGCCGAGTACAAGGGGCCGATGTATGGCCTGTTCGAATCGGAGTTCGGCACGCGCATGATCCGCGCGACCGAAAAGATCCGCGCGGTGGCTGCCGACGAGGGCAACGCGGAATTGCTGAAAGTAACGCCGGGCACGCCGCTGTTGTGTGTGGACCGGACCTCGTTCACGTATGGGGACAAGGCGGTGGAGTTGCGGCGCGGATTGTATTTGACTGCGCAGCATCATTACCAGAATGAATTGTCGTAAAGAACTGCCTCGAAAACCGTAGCGAGCATCGCAGAACAACAGTGCAACGCGCAGTAGGTTTTCGAGGTAGTTTGAAGAGTTTTTGCGCTAGCTCTATGCTGGTGCACATATCGCTTGATGCGATTACAATGGTTTGGTTTTGGGAAAGCGTCGGCAAGGCCCAGCCGCCGTTCCCAGGGATGCCGGAAGCGGCGCCTGCACAGGTCACAAAATCAAAGAATCTGGGTTCGATAAATTTGTCAGTATTAATGGAGGTGTTGCAATGTCCGAAGCCGTGAGAGAGGCTCAAAAAAAGGGCCGGCCGGTAATCCGTAATGTCGACTTTGGCGATATCACGTACCGGGGTTATTACAAGCAGCCGCCGTCGGCGATCGTCTCGATCCTGCACCGGGTCAGTGGCGCCGGGCTGTTCCTGTTCCTGCCGTTCCTGCTGTACCTCTTCCAGCAAAGCCTGCTGTCGGAAGACACCTTCAAGCACTTCGCCGGTGTCGTGAGCCACCCGCTGACCAAGATCGTCATCCTGGGCCTGTCCTGGGCTTACCTGCACCACTTCTGCGCCGGCATCCGCCACCTGTTCATGGACAACCACATTGCCCTGGACAAGGACGATTCCCAGAAAACCGCCCGCTGGGTGCTGATCGTCAGCCTGGTGCTGACCGCGCTGGTCGCTCTCAAACTGTTCGGAGTGTTCTAATCATGCAAGGCTTCAATACTAAAAAGAATATCGGCCAGCGCCGCCTGGTCGTCGGTGCCCACTACGGCATGCGCGACTGGCTGGCCCAGCGCCTGACCGCGATCCTGATGGCGGTATTTACCGTGGTTCTGCTGGTGTCCTTCCTGACCGGCCAGAACTTCACCTACGAAGGCTGGGCCGGGCTGTTCTCGCGCCAGTGGTTCAAGCTGTTCACCCTGGTGACGTTCTTCGGCATGTTCTACCACGTGTGGGTCGGCATCCGTGACATCTGGATGGACTACATCAAACCGGTCGGCCTCCGCCTGACCCTGCAGACCTTGACGGTGCTGTGGCTGCTCGCCTGCGCCTTCTGGACTGTGCAAATTCTCTGGAGCGTGTAATCGTGGCAGCATTCAATTCTGCAATCCCAACCCGCCACTTCGATGTGGTGATCGTCGGTGCCGGCGGTTCCGGCCTGCGCGCCGCGCTGCAACTGTCCGAAGCCGGCCTGAACGTGGCCGTGCTGTCGAAAGTCTTCCCGACCCGTTCGCACACCGTCGCCGCACAGGGCGGTATCGGCGCCTCGCTGGGCAACATGAGCGAAGACGACTGGTACTGGCACATGTTCGACACCGTCAAGGGTTCGGACTACCTGGGCGACCAGGACGCGATCGAATTCATGTGCCGCGAAGCCCCGAAGGTCGTGTACGAGCTCGAGCACTTCGGCATGCCGTTCGACCGTAACCCGGACGGCACCATCTACCAGCGTCCGTTCGGCGGCCACACCGCCAACTTCGGCGAGAAGCCGGTGCAGCGCGCCTGCGCCGCCGCCGACCGTACCGGCCACGCGCTGCTGCACACGCTGTACCAGCGTAATGTCCGCTCGCGCACCCACTTCTTCGTCGAATGGCAGGCGCTGGACCTGGTGCGCAACGCCGACGGCGACGTGCTGGGCGTGATCGCGCTGGAAATGGAAACCGGCGACGTCATGATGCTGCAAGCCAAGACCACCGTGTTCGCCACCGGCGGCGCCGGCCGTATCTTCGCCGCGTCGACCAACGCCTTCATCAACACCGGCGACGGCCTGGGCATGGCGGCACGCGCCGGCCTGCCGCTGCAGGACATGGAGTTCTGGCAGTTCCACCCGACCGGCGTGGCCGGCGCGGGCGTCCTGATCACCGAAGGCGTGCGCGGCGAGGGCGGTATCCTGATCAACTCGAACGGCGAACGCTTCATGGAGCGCTATGCGCCGACCCTGAAGGACCTGGCGCCGCGCGACTTCGTCTCGCGTTCGATGGACCAGGAAATCAAGGAAGGCCGCGGCGTCGGCCCGAACAAGGACCACGTGCTGCTGGACCTGCGCCACATCGGTGCGGACACCATCCGCAAGCGCCTGCCGTCGATCCTGGAAATCGGCCACAAGTTCGCCAACGTCGATGCGACCAAGGAACCGATCCCGGTCGTGCCGACCATCCACTACCAGATGGGCGGCATCCCGACCAACATCCACGGCCAGGTGGTTGCCCCCGACGGCACCGGCGGCCAGAAGATCGTCAACGGCCTGTACGCGATCGGCGAATGCTCGTGTGTCTCGGTGCACGGCGCCAACCGCCTCGGCACCAACTCGCTGCTCGACCTGGTGGTGTTCGGCCGCGCGGCCGGCAACCACATCGTCGGCCAGAACCTGAAGGCGCAGGGCAACCGCGCGCTGCCGAAGGACTTCGCCGACTACGCTCTGGGCCGCCTGAACGCGCTGGAGACCTCGACCGGCGGCGAAAAGGTGCAGAACGTCGCCAACGACATCCGCGCCACGATGCAGAAGTTCTGCGGCGTGTTCCGCACCCAGGCGCTGATGGACGAAGGCGTCAAGGAAATCATGAAGCTGGACGAGCGCCGCAAGCACGTGTCGTTCAAGGACAAGTCGCGCGTGTTCAACACCGCCCGTATCGAGGCGATCGAGCTGGACAACCTGATCGAAGTGGCCAAGGCGACCATCGTGTCGGCCGCGGCGCGCAAGGAATCGCGCGGCGCCCACGCCCACAGCGACTACGAGAAGCGCGACGACGAGAACTGGATGAAGCACACGCTGTTCTTCACCGAAGGCAACCGCCTCGACTACAAGCCGGTGGTCACCAAGCCGCTGACGGTCGACACCTTCAAACCGAAGCCACGTACGTTCTGATCCGCGACACAACATATTGATGAGGACGAGAGCACCTGCTCCGTCCCGAACGAATAGGTAAAACATGGCACGCACAGTCCAACTGAAGATCTACCGCTACGATCCGGACAAGGATCAGAAGCCTTACATGCAAGACGTCACCGTCGAGCTGAAAGACACCGACAAGATGCTGCTCGACGCCCTGCAGCGCATCAAGTCCGACGTCGACGACTCGCTGGCCCTGCGCCGCTCCTGCCGCGAAGGCGTGTGCGGTTCGGACGCCATGAACATCAACGGCAAGAACGGCCTGGCCTGCACCACCAACCTGAACGAGCTGAAGCAGCCGATCGTGCTGCGTCCGCTGCCGGGCCTGCCGGTGGTGCGCGACCTGATCGTCGACATGACCAACTTCTTCAAGCAGTACCACTCGATCAAGCCGTTCCTGATCAACGACTCGATCCCGCCGGAGAAGGAGCGTCTGCAATCGCCGGAAGAGCGCGAAGAGCTGGACGGCGTGTACGAGTGCATCCTGTGCGCCTGCTGCTCGACCTCGTGCCCGTCGTTCTGGTGGAACCCGGACAAGTTCGTCGGTCCGGCCGGCCTGCTGCAGGCCTACCGCTTCATCGCCGACTCGCGCGACGAAGCCACCAACGAGCGCCTGGACAACCTGGAAGACCCGTACCGCCTGTTCCGCTGCCACTCGATCATGAATTGCACGGACGTGTGCCCGAAGGGCCTGAATCCGAACAAGGCGATCGGCAAGATCAAGGAACTGCTGGTCCGCCGCGCGATTTAAGGCGGCGTTCGATACGGATGCCCGCATTGCGGCTGTCGGTATCGAAGGGCGTAGGGTGGGGTCATTCGGGCCAATGGCCTGAATGACGAACGTGCCCATGCGGAAGCGTGCCATGGTGCAAGCGTCACGCGTGGGCACGGGGTGCCCACCCTACAAAACGCCATCTTCGCGTAACCGGTATATTTCAGGGGGCTTCACGCCCTGAATATTGCTAATAAATACAGTAAAACTACCGTACTGCCCCTGCCGGGCAGCCGGAGTATAGTGTTGACCGAACAACGGACTCTCGTGTGAATCTGCCCCAAAACGCGCATCAATCCGATCCCGCCAACCGAGCCCGCCTTCGCTGGCGCGCCCGCCGCGGCCTGTTGGAAAACGACCTGATCCTCACGCGCTTCCTCGATGCGCACGAAGAGGAAATGACGGACGAGGAAGTCGATGCGCTGACCCGTTTGCTGGACCTGGCGGACAATCCGCTGATGGACCTGCTGCTGGGCCGCGCCGAGCCCGAAGGCGAGGTCGACCTGCCGCACGTGCATGCCCTGGTGGCGCGCCTGCGGCAAGCGTAAGCGAAATCCCGGTTTCGTTTTTTTGTTAGATATCACCTCCCCAAAGAAGGAAGTGCCATGAACATCTCTGATACCAAAGCCACTCTGTCGTTCTCGGACGGCAGCCAGTCGATCGACATGCCGATCTACAAGGGCACGATCGGCCCGGACGTCATCGACATCCGCAAGCTGTACGGCCAGACCGGCAAGTTCACCTACGACCCGGGCTTCATGTCGACCGCTGCCTGCCAGTCGGCGATCACCTACATCGACGGTGACAAGGGCGAGCTGCTGTACCGCGGTTACCCGATCGAGCAACTGGCAGTGAACTGCGACTTCCTGGAAACCTGCTACCTGCTGCTGAACGGCGAACTGCCGAACGCGGAACAGAAGCAGACGTTCAGCGACACCGTGACCAAGCACACGATGATCCACGAACAGATGCAGTTCTTCTTCCGTGGCTTCCGCCGCGACGCGCACCCGATGTCGGTGCTGGTCGGTACCGTCGGCGCGCTGGCGTCGTTCTACCACGACTCGCTCGACATCAACGACGCCAAGCAGCGCGAGATCTCGGCGATCCGCCTGATCGCCAAGCTGCCGACCCTGGTCGCCATGGCATACAAGTACTCGGTCGGCCAGCCGTTCATGTACCCGCGCAACGACCTGTCGTACAGCGCGAACTTCATGCACATGATGTTCGGTAACCCGTGCGAAGAGTACAAGGTCAACGACGTGCTGGTGCGCGCCCTGGACCGCATCCTGATCCTGCACGCCGACCACGAGCAGAACGCATCGACCTCGACCGTCCGCCTGGCCGGTTCGTCGGGCGCCAACCCGTTCGCGTGTATCGCAGCCGGCATCGCCTGCCTGTGGGGCCCGGCACACGGCGGCGCCAACGAAGCCGCACTGACCATGCTGAAGGAAATCGGCACCGTCGAGAACATCCCGGCCTTCATCGAGAAGGTCAAGGACAAGAACTCGGGCGTGAAGCTGATGGGCTTCGGTCACCGCGTGTACAAGAACTTCGACCCGCGCGCCAAGCTGATGCGCGAGACCTGCCACGAAGTGCTGGAAGAGCTGGGCCTGCAGGACGACCCGCTGTTCAAGCTGGCCATGGAACTGGAAAAGATCGCCCTGAACGACGAATACTTCGTGTCGCGCAAGCTGTACCCGAACGTCGACTTCTACTCGGGCATCGTGCAGTCGGCCCTGGGCATCCCGGTCTCGCTGTTCACCGGTATCTTCGCGATGGCCCGTACCATCGGCTGGATCGCCCAGTGGAACGAAATGATCGCCGATCCGGAACAGAAGATCGGCCGTCCGCGCCAGCTGTTCGTCGGTTCGCCGCGTCGCGACGTGCCGGAAATCGATAAGCGTTAATCGGCTGTAAGCGTCAACAAAAAAGCGGGCCTGCGGGCCCGCTTTTTTTGTGTCCGCCACACGGGCAGTTCGTAGGGTGGGCACGCCGGGCCCACGCGGAAGCAGGCGTGACGCGAACCTTACGCGTGGGCACGGAGTGCCCACCCTACGCCTTTTTTATCTGCCGTATCGACAAAAAACGGCTGCCGGATCGCTCCGGCAGCCGTCGTACGGATGAGGTGTCAGTAAAAGATCAGTCCTGGTAATAAGGCTCGACCGTGCCTTTCAGCTTGATCAGCATCGGACGGCCCTTGCGGTCCAGGGTCTTGCCGGCGGCGACCTTGATCCAGCCTTCGCTGATGCAGTATTCCTCGACGTCGGTACGTTCCTTGCCGTTGAAACGGATGCCGACCGGGTGTTCGAAGACCTTGGCATCGTGGTGCGGGCTGCGGGGATCGATCGACAGGTGGTCGGGGAGCTCGGGGCGTTGGGTTTGGGGTTGGGTAGTGTCGTTCATGCCAGGATTATCCACGATTCCGCGCGCGCAGGCGAGTGCGCGCGGGACGCCCGCTGCCTGTTGCACGGGCAAAGTGGACGCAAATGCAACGTTTGGCTATGCTGGATGCGTGTGGACTTTCGAATACGCGGCATGGCAAGTACCTCCGGCAACAGCAACGTCTTCCGCATCCCGCGGCGTTTCAACTGGCCCCTGGTCGTCGGCGGTTTCGCCCTGCTGACCCTGTGCATGATGCTGGGCCGCTGGGGTGCCATGACGGCCGATTCCCAGGCCTGGCTCGACACCGCGCGCTGGCTGCGCGGTGGACTGGCGCCGGCAAGCCTGCAACCGCCGTTTTCCTGGGGCCTCGGACTGCCCGCGCTGGCGGCGCTGATGCCGGGCGAGCTGCACCACGCGTTCGGCACCCTCAACTGGCTGTTCGTCACTGTCACCGCGCTGCTGGCGACCGCCACCGTGCGCCGTCTCGGTTTCGGCACCCAGCGCGCGCTGGCGGCCGGGCTGCTGGTGATCCTGTCGCTGCCGACCGTGTGGTACGCGCCGGCCGTGCTAGCCGATCCGGCCACGATCTGCCTGCGCATGCTGTTCGTGTGCGCGGTGCTGACCGGGCGCCCGGGTGTCGCGCTGGCGGCGGCGCTGGCCGCGACCCTGGTGCGCGAGCAGGACATCCTGCTGCTGGCCTGGCTGGCCGTCAACGCGCAGGCGGGCAGGGCGCGCATCGTGGCGGCGCTGGCGGCGGCGGCGGCCTGGATCGCCGGGCTGCACCTGTGGCTGGCGCCGGCGCCGCTCGAGGCGGCCGCTGCGCCGTGGCGCGCCGACGGCGCCAACCTGCAGGCGCTGCTGACCGACTGGCCGGGCATGCTGTCGCTGGCCGCCTGCGCCGGCTTCGTGCTGCCGCTGGCCGCGGCCGGGCTGCGCGATGCGCCGGAACGCCTGCGGCCCCTGCGCAGCCTGCTGGCGCTGATGCTGGTGCCGGCCGCCTACGCGGCGCTGTGCACCGGGGCCGACGGGCGCATCGTGTGGAACCTGTATCCCTTCCTGCTGCCGTACGCGGTGGCGCTCGGCCTGCCGCGCACGGCGGCGCAGGTGCCCGCAGTGCGCCAGCTGCGGGTCGCAAGGCGGGCCTGACGCGCGCGAACGCATCCTCTGCTATCCTGTGCGGCTTCTCCTGCACCACTGCGGCAGGGGATGTCTCCCGTTCCTTTTTGCGAGTCCAGCATGACCCAACTCCATCCCCAGACCACCGCCCTGGTCCTGATCGATCTCCAGCACGGCAACGTCGTGCGCGAACTGGCGCCGTACCCGGCCAGCCAGGTGCTCGCCAACTCGGTGCGCCTGGCCGATGCCTTCCGCGCCGCCGGCGCCACCATCGTCTACGTGCGCGTCAGCGTCGGCGAACTGAGCGCGCACGAGGCCGACCGCGCGCTGCCGGGCCTGCCTTTCATTCCGCCGAATCCGAGCGACATCGTGCCGGAAGCCGGCATGCAGGAGGGCGATTTCCTGGTGACCAAGCGCCAGTGGGGCGCCTTCCACGCGACCGAGCTGGACCAGATCCTGCGCCGCCGCGGCGTCAAGGACATCGTCCTGACCGGCATCGCCACCAACATCGGCGTCGAGTCGACCGCGCGCGTGGCGCACGACCTCGGCTACGACCTGGTGTTCGCCGAAGATGCGATGACCTCGATCGGCGCGGGCAACCATGCGTGGGCCGTCGAGAACATGTTCCCGCTGATGGGCCGCGTGCGCAGCACCGAACAGATCCTGGCCGCGCTGCCGGCCTGATTCATTCGTCCGCTACTGGCACTTGCCGCGGAGCTTGGCCACGGCCACGAAGGGCAGGGCCAGCAAACCGGTGAGGAAGAAGGTGGGCTGGCGTTTCAGCCCGTCCGCATGCAGGCAATCCGGGACGGTCGCCTCGTCGACCTGGCGCGTGAACTTGTCATACTGGTTGGCGCGCAGGGTATCGGCCTCGTGCAGGCGCGGATTGGCCGGCCGTTCGGCGGCGATCTGGCGCACCACCGCATCGATGACGGCCCGGTCCGGCAAGGCGGACCTGGCGGGCGCGGGCGCGGGCGCCGGTGCCGGCGCGGGTGCCGGCGGCGCTGCCCCGTTGCCGGCTGACTGGGCCGCACAGCTTCCCGCTTGCAGCGACAGGCTGGCCGCCAGCCAGGCTGCGAGCACCCGCCGCCGCCTCGTCTGTCGCGTCAGTTGCATTTGCCGCGCACGATGGCCGCGCCCCACAAGGGCAGCGCCAGCAGTCCGCCGACGCCGAAATTCCATCCTTTGTACGTGAAGCCGGTCGGCTGGTGCTTCAACGCATCCGGTCCCAGGCAGGACGGCTTCTGCGCTTGCGAGAACTGGCGCCCGAATTCCTGGTACTTGTCGCCGCTGAGGACACCGCCGGAGAGTGCGGCCTGCGGCCTGGCCTTGTCCTGTTCGCGGCTCTCGGCGATGGTCTCGCGCACCGCTTTCTCGATCAGCGCATCCTTCAGCTGGAAGGCAGGCGCCGCCGGCTTGCCGGGCAGGGCCAGCAGATCCGGTTCCTGCGCGGCCGCCATCAGGGAACCGGCAAACGCCAGCAGCAACGTGCCGGTATGGGTCGTCGTTCGCATATGCATGTCATCCATTTGTGTTGAGTTTACAAATCGATACTGAACAACTGTACACCAAGTCCTTGCGCGAGCGGCAATTTGCGTAGAAGGTCACATTTCAAAAGTACAATGTATTTTTTACTCAGGTCGACACGACGATGAAATCTCTGCTGCTGGCATGCTGCCTCCTGTTCACCGGCCTGGTCCATGCCGCCGGTGCCGATCCGGTCCTGGTCAAGCAGGTCAATGCCTTCGTCGACGGCTGGCACGACGATGCCGCCCATGCGCGCATGGCGTATTTCGACAAGATGGCGGCCGACGGCGTCTACATCGGCACCGACCGCAGCGAACTGTGGCAGCGCGACGCTTTCCGCGCCTGGGGCCGCAAGTATTTCGAAGGCAAGCAGTCCGCCTGGACCTTCCATGCGACCCGGCGCAACGTGTACGTGGCCGGCGACGGCAAGACGATCTGGTTCGACGAGCTGCTCGATACCGAGAACATGGGCCACTGCATGGCCAGCGGCGTGATCCGCAAGACCGCCGCCGGCTTCGAGATCGTGCATTACCAGCTGTCGATCGCGGTGCCGAACGAGGTCGCCGGCCAGGTGACCGGACTGATCAAGGCTGCCGAAGCGAAGACGCTACGCTGAACGCGGCCCGAGGCCGGATCAGAACAGGCTGCCCTGCACGGCGGGCGCTGCTTCTACGGCTGCCGCTGCCGCTGCCGGCTGTGCGGCGGCCTTGCGCACCGTGTTGGGCGCCGCCCAGGCCTTCATCGCCTCGGCCGGGTAGGGGCGCAGGAAGCTGCGCGCCAGGTCCGGGTGGCGGCACTGCAACCAGGGATCGACGTCTTCCGGCGCCAGCACCACCAGCGCGCGCTTTTCGTCGTCCGGCTTGTGGAAGCGGCGCATCAGCGGATGCGCGTCGGCGTTGATGGTGATCTGGGTGAACGAGGTCGCGCGCTGGCCGTCGGCCTCGCGCCACTCGCGCCACAGGCCGGCCACGAAGAACAGGGCGTCGTCGTGCATGCCGATGCCGAAGCGCTCGGCGCGGCCGCTTTCGTAGTTCGGCTCGTAGAAACAGTGCATCGGCACCGCGCACAGCTGGGTGCGGTGCCAGGCCGGCGCGAACGAGCGCTTGTCGGCGATCGATTCGGCGCGCGCGTTCATGGTGTCGAATACCTTCACGCCGGGCGGGATGTGGCGGCGCGGCACCATGCCGTAGCTGGCCAGGCACAGCTCGCGGCGGCCGTCGGCGCCGGCGCGCACGATCGGCGCTTCGTAATCCTTCCACGTCTCGCGCGCCCAGTCCCAGTCGCGGTACAGGTCGATCAGCTCGCCGAGGACCATGTCGAGTTGTTCGGGGAGCGGTGGCTTGTAGTTGACGCACATGGGACGGTCGGGCTGGAATGGAATCTCCATCATCATAGCAGCAGCGCAGCGTCTTTTCAGCGGCGCGGCGCAGCAGTCGAACCTTGACTGCAACTAACCGACATGCCAATCCCGACCCCGGAAAAGCGGCCGCCAGGTCCCACGGCAGCGCGGGCAATATGCTAAGGTGGCGCATCCCGATCCGACCCCGAAGCGCAGCACAGTGAGTACCATTTCTTCTCCCACCATTCCCGAGTCCGGCCCCAGGACCGGCGCTTATGTCGGCCGCTTCGCGCCGTCGCCCACCGGCCCGCTGCACGCGGGTTCGCTGGTCGCGGCCGTGGCCAGCTACCTCGACGCGCGCGTCCACCACGGCACCTGGCTGGTGCGCATCGAGGACATCGACGAAGGCCGCAGCGTGCCCGGCGCCGCCGAGGACATCCTGGCGCTGCTGCACCGGCTCGGCATGGATCCGGACGGCGAGGTGGTCTGGCAGAGCCGGCGCAAGCATCTGTACGAGGCGGCGCGCCAGCGCCTGGCGGATGCCGTCTACGGCTGCGGCTGCAACCGGCGCGAGATCGCCGATTCGCGCCTGGGCGTCGGGCCGGACGGCGCCGCCATCTATCCCGGCACCTGCCGCCACGGGCTGGCGCCGGGACGCGAAGCGCGCAGCCTGCGCCTGCGCGTGCCCGATGCGGGGCACGACATCGTGACCTTCCAGGACCGCTTCGCCGGACGGGTTACACAATGCCTGGCGCTGGAATCGGGCGATTTCGTGCTGAAGCGTGCCGACGGCTACTGGGCCTACCAGCTGGCGGTGGTGGTGGACGATGCGGCCCAGGGCGTCACCGACGTGGTGCGCGGTGCCGATTTGCTCGATTCGACGCCGCGCCAGATCTACCTGCAAGGCTTGCTCGGGGTGCCGACGCCGCGTTACCTGCACGTGCCGGTGGTGCGCAACGAACACGGCGAGAAGCTGTCGAAGCAGACCGGGGCGCTGGCGGTGCAGCCGGGCGACGAGGTCGCGGCGGTGGCGGCCCTGCGCGATGCGGCGCGCTTTCTCGGCCTGGCGCTGGACCTGGAGCGGACGGCATCGCTGACGGCGTTCTGGCAAGCGGCCGTCCCGGCCTGGGCCAGGCTGCTTGCCGTGCGCGAGGGCGTGCCGGTTTCTGCGCCCCCGCGCGATCTGGCCTAGGTCTTCAGGCCGAGCGGCAGTTCCTCCTCGCGCCGCCGCCGGCTCAGCCACAGCAGTCCCGCCAGGCCGGCGCCCAGCATCGCCCACTCGGCCGGTTCCGGAATCGGCGCGGCCACCAGGAAGCCGCGGATTTCGCCGTTCGGATAGGCCGAGGTGTGGATGTTGACGTAGGCCTCGTTGGCGTTCATGGCGTCGACCAGGGCCGAGTAGGCGCTCTGCGCGGTGCCGCCGTTGGCCGCCAGAAAGGCCGGATCGTAGGTGTCGTCGTCGCCCAGCGCGAGGGCGGCGCTGTACTCCCCGGCCCGCACCCCGGTCGGAAAGTCCGTGAAGGGCACGGCGACCGGGGCGGTGCCGGTGAACGGCGAGGCGGTGCAGCAGTGGACGTGCGCGGCCACGGTGGTGCCGGTCAGGTCGCGGAACGGCACGTCGACCAGCAGTTGCCGCCCGCTGATCTCGATCGTCGTCAGGCTGCTGCCGAACGAGGCATTGGGCGGACTTTCGGACGGCCCGCTGGCGACCGCCCGGAAGGTCGGATCGCTGGGCTGCGCGAAAGCAGGGGCGGCCAGACCGGCGGCCGCCGCGATGGCTAGAACAGACAGAACACGTTTCATGGAACTCTCCTGTTGAACATGCCGCTGCAACAGATCGGCAAGCACCCCGTCCTGGGATGCTGCACCAAAAATTAGCACCAGATGGACGAGCAGGCCCGCACCGTACGGCTGAGATAATGCCCGGTGGAGAGTGAGTTTTGGAACGGCTAGGTACGCACAGGATCGGTGGCCAGCGGCCGCTTCATGACCGTGATACTGCCGTCCGCTTCGAGGAAGGCGCACTGCATCTCGTGGCGCGCGCAATCGGCCTGGCGCAGCGCCTGTTCGATGTCGGATTCGCCCACGCGGTTGCGCTTGACGACCTTGTCGAAGAACACGCCGTCGCGCCCGATCAGCAGGGTATCGCCGTCGAACAGCGTCTCCATCTTGCGGCTGCGCGCGGACAGCATGCCGATGCTGGCGTTCAGTACCAGCAGCGTGGCCGCTATGATCAGGCCGCCGGCGACCGAATCGTCGCCGCCGGACAGCCCGTTCGACACCGCTTCCGAGAGCAGCATCACCACCAGCAGATCGAAGGGCGTCAGCTGGCTGATGGTACGGCGCCCCGAGAGTCGCACCATCAGCAGCAGGGCCAGATACACGATTGCGCCGCGCGCAACGAATTCCCACCAGGGAAGATCCATATCGAACATGACGCCGTCTCCACCTCATTGCAGATGGGGCGATTGTAATGACGGGCGTGTAAATCGATTGTTCGCCAGGGAACGGAGTGCGTCAGCCCGGCTGTTCGGGATGGCGCGCCTGCCAAGCCTGCAACGCCAGCTCGTAGCGTTCCAGCGCCATCTGGTAGGTATCGAACACGCACAGCACGCAGCCGGTGCCGCAGCAGTCCTCGAGTTCCGGCTCGCGCGGCGGCTGCGGGCGCGGGTCGGATTCGGCAAGCGCGCTCACGGCATCTTGTCCCCGTTCAGGATCGACTGGATTTCCGCGCGCTCCTTGGCGCTGACGTGGCCGCGCAGGGCGGCCAGGATCAGGGCCTTGCCGGAGCCGGAAAAGGCTTTATGGATGAGTTCGCTGACCAGGTTGGTCTGCATCGCGTCCTGCGGCTGGGCCGGGGCGTAGACGTGGGCGCGCTGGTTTTCGTCGCGCACCAGCAAACCCTTGCCGTGCATCAGCTGCAGCAGGCGCAGCACGGTGGCGGCGGTCATGTCGGGGCGCTCGGCGGCCACGGCATCGTGGACCTGCTTGGCCGTGGCCGGGCCGAGCTGCCACAGGATGCGCAGCAGCTCGAGTTCGGAAGCGGTCGGTTTCGGCGGGGCAGGGGACGGCATGCGGGTGAGCATAAGGGATCGACCCGCAAAAGTCGAGACGTGCCGGCCCGGCTGCCCAGCTGCTCCCTGCTCAGTTGCTGCTCAGTCGTTGCTCAGTTACTTCTCAGTTGCTCAGATCGTAACTGCGCAGCTCGAACGCCATCCGGTCCTGGCGCCGCACGCAGACGCCGCCCATGGTTTCGCCCTCGCGCAGCTTCCAGGTGAGGGCGCTGCCCGGCTGCTTGCCGGCGCAGGCGGCATCGGCCGCGGCCGGCACCTTGGGAATCACCGGGGCCGGCGGCGCCGGCGGTACGCCCGGCATGGGCGGGACCGGGGCGATGCCCGGCACGCGTGCCAGGCCGGCGGCCGGCGGCGCAGGTGGGACGGGCGGCACGTGGCCCCCGCCGGGGGCAGGCGGCGCAGGTGGGGCAGGCGGCGCATGCGCCGTGCCGGGCGCCGGCGGGGCAGGCGGGGCCGGTGGCGCAGGCAGGGCACGCGGCCCGGCCGGTGGTGCTGGAATGGCCGGCACCTGCGCCGTGCCAGGTACCGGCGGCGCGGGTGGGGCGGGTGGCGCCGGCGGTGCGGGCGGCACTGGCGGCGCCGGACAGTTTTCGTTCGGGTGGGTGCAGTGGATGCGGACCTGGACTTGCCTGTCGGCGGCGTTTGCAGTGGACGCTGCGCCCAGCAGGGCCAGCGCCAGGAGCGGGTACAGCGGAGTGGAATGACGGCGTTTCATGGGATCTCCCTGGATCGAGGTGGCGATGGAATACATGGTGCCGCCCGAATGTGGAGAAAATTTGTAGATGCCGATTCACAAGTCGAAGCGGTAACCGAGCCCGTAGATCGAATGGATCGCCTCGACCCCCGGCAGCACGGCGTCCAGCTTGCGCCGCAGGTTCTTGACGTGGCTGTCGACGGCGCGGTCGTTGGCGTCCAGGTTGGCGTTGCCTTCGCGCGCCAGGTCGAGCAGCTGGGCGCGCGAGAATACCTGGCCGGGACGGCGCGCCAGCGTCGCCAGGATGCCGTATTCGCTCGGCGTCAGATCGAGCGGCTTGCCGTGCACCGCGATGCGGCGCGCGTCGGCATCGATGTCGATGGCCGGCGCAGCGGCGGCGGCGCCCTGCGCGCTGCGGCGCAGGATGGCCTTGATGCGCGCCATCAGCTCGCGCGGGCTGAAGGGCTTGCACAGGTAGTCGTCGGCGCCGGTCTCCAGGCCCAGCAGGCGGTCGATTTCCTCGACCCGCGCCGTCACCATGATCACCGGAACATCGGAAAACGTGCGCAGTTCGCGGCACAGCGACAGGCCGTCCAGGCCAGGCAGCATCAGGTCGAGCACGACCAGCGCCGGCGGCGCCTGGCGCAAGGCCGCCAGCGCCTGCGCGCCGTCGCCGAACACCTCCGGCAGGTAGCCGGCCAGGCGCGCGTAGTCGGCCACCAGCGCGGCCAGTTCCGGTTCGTCCTCGACGATGGCGATACGTTCTTTCATGGGGCTTCCTCCGGCAGGGCGATGGCAATGGTGGCGCGCAGGCCGCCGCCGGGCGCATGCGCGAAGGCGAGCGTGGCACCCTGGGCCTCGAGCAGGCGCCGGCACAGCGCCAGGCCGAGGCCGGCGCCGCCGTGGGCGCGGCTGCGCGAGGCGTCGACGCGGTAGAAGCGCTCGCCCAGGCGGGCCAGGGCGGCGTCCGGGACGCCGGGCGCGCTGTCGTCCAGGTGCAGCAGCAGCCGGCCGTCCTGCGCCTGCGCGTGCAGCAGCACGCGTCCGCCGGCCGCCGTGTAGCGCAGGCTGTTCTCGAACAGGTTGTCGAGCACCTGGCGCATGCGGTCGGGATCGGCCATGACGGTGGCGCGGGCCGGCGCCGGGCCGCGCTCGAGCGTCAGCCCGGCCGCCGCCATGCGCGCCGCGAATGCATCGGTCTGGGCGCAGGCCAGCTGCCACAGGTCGAGCGCGACCGGACGCGATTCCAGTGCGCCGACGTCGGACCGCGCCAGCGCATACAGCTCGTCGATCAGCTTGTTCAGCGCCAGCACCTGGCGCAGCATGGCGTCGAAGGTGGCCGGGGTGGCGCTGCGCACGCCGTCCTGCAGCGCTTCCAGCTGGGCGCGCAGCACCGCCAGCGGCGTGCGCAATTCGTGCGAGGTGTCGGCCACCCACTGGCGGCGCGCTTCCTCGGCGCCGGCCAGGCGGCCGGCCAGCGCGTTGAAGTGGCGCGCCAGCTCGCCCAGTTCGTCGCTGCGCGTGTCGGCCAGCCGGGTGTCGAAGCGGCCTTCGGCGAGCCGGCGCGCGCCGTCCTCAAGCGCGCGGATCGGCCGCCGGAAGTGGCGTGCCAGCAGCACCGCCGCCAGTGCGCTCAGGGCCACGGCCGCCGCCACGATCAGCCACAGGCTGCTGCGCAGCTGGGCCAGGAAGGCATAGCCCATGGCGTCGCTGGGACGGGCGCCGCGCGCCACGCCGAGCCAGCCGACGGTGCGGCCGTCGACCTCGATCGCGCGCCGCGCCAGCGGCAGCGTGCCGGGCGTGCGGCCCGCCAGATAGCCGCCCGCGGCGTCGAGCAGGGTGATGCGGCGCGGCAGGGACAGCGGCGCATCGTCGGGCAAGGCAGGCGGCGCCGGCGGCGCAGGATGGCCCGGCGGGGCCGGGGCATCGGCAGCCGTGTCGGCGGGCGACACGCGCGGCGGCGGCAGCGGCGGTGCCGGCGGCGCGGGTGGGGCTGGGGCCGCGGGCGGGGCCGGCGCGACCTGAGCGGCGGCGGCCAGCGCCGGCACAGAAGGCAGCGGCACCGGCGCGCCGTCGCGCGCCCGCTGCAGCCGCGCCAGTTCGCGCGCGATCCAGGCCTGGCGCCCGTCGGCCGGAATGAATTCCCAGCCGCCGCGGCTGCGGTACTGGCGCGCCAGCGCAGCGGACAGCTCGTCCAGGCGATCGAGTTCGATGCCGACGGCGTAGTCGCCGAAGCTGGCCAGCACGTTCTGGCGCAGCAGGAAGACGGCGCCGGCCGCCACTGCGAGGATTGCAAGCAGGACCGAGGCAAACAGGCGGTGGCCGATCGAGAATTTCAAAATGGGAGTGGTCCGGCAATCGTGACAGGCCATTCTAGGGGAAGTCGCGGCGGCGGTCATCTGCGCAAGGCCCGCAAAAGGCCTTATCATCGAGATTGTTCAATCGACAAGGAATCCGCATGCGCAAGCTTCTCGTCTCCCTCGTTCTTGGCAGCGGCTTCATCGCGCCGCTGGTCGCCGCCGCCGCGCCGTCTCCAGTGCCGCGCGCCGTGATCGCCGACCCGGCGCGCGATGCCAAGTACCCGGCCAGCAACCGCCAGGTACTGATCCTGAGCCATGGCGAAGGGATGAACGCGCTGCTGATGCTGGCCGGCGGCCCGGAACCGAAGCCGACCATGCTGCTGCTGCACGGCCTGCCCGGCAACGAGCAGAACCTGGACCTGGCCCAGGCCGCGCGCCGCGCCGGCTGGAACGTGCTGACCATGCACTACCGCGGCAGCTGGGGCTCGCCGGGCCGCTTCTCGCTGGCCGGCGCCGCGCAGGACGTCGAGGTGGCGATGGCCTTCCTGGCCCGGCCGGAAAATGCGCGCGCGTACAATATCGACCCCAAGCGCATCGTCATCGCCGGCCACAGCATGGGCGGCTTCCTGGCGGCGCGCTATGCCGCCGGCCACGACGACGTGCTGGGCGCGGTGCTGCTCGATCCGTGGAACGTGGGCGCGTCCGGCAAGGCGGTGCTGGCCAGGCCGGAAGGGCGCCAGGATGCGATCGCGGCCATGGGCGACGACTTCGGCAACAGCCTGGCCGGCACCGACGCCGCCACCCTGATGGCCGAGGTCGAGCGCCATGCCGGCGAGTGGGATCTGCTCGATGCCGCGCCCGCGCTGGCGCGCAAGCCGGTGCTGATCGTGGATGCGCAGTACGGCAATGCGGCGCAGGTGGCGCCGCTGGCGGCGGCGCTCAAGGCGAAGAGCCGGCAGGTGCGGGCGGTGACGCTGGCGAGCGACCATGGGTTTGCGGATCACCGGATCGCGCTGGCGGGGGTGACGGTGGATTGGCTGGAGGGGATGAAGAGGCAGGCTGCAAAAGCCAAATAGAGCCTATCGCAGATGCACGTCGCCCCTGCGGAGGCAGGGGCCTAAGTTTTACGCGTTTCGATAGCGCGAGCAACTTGGGCCCCTGCCTTCGCAGGGGCGACGGTTTTACGGCTGACGGAAATGGAAGCGCCGGCAGCAGCGCTGACGATGAATCAGCGGCAGCGGCTACGCCTCAACCCGCTCCGCCAGATCGACAGTCCGGTAACTCGCCTGTTCGCTTCCCTCGCCGGTGGTGATGAACTCCATCCCCTGTCCACCCGGCCCGCCCATGCGGTACAGCGTCCCGGTCCCGGGCGGGATCATGGACAGCACGCGTGCCACCACGAAGCCGGCGTGGCGTGCGGCGCCGCGCATCACCAGCACGTTGCCGGTCGCGCCGGCTTGCGCAGCGGACGCCGGTCCGCGCAGGTCGGTCACGGCGATCGCGCTGCCTTGCCATTCCATGGTCGCGCCGGCGGGGCCGCTCAATGGCAGGATCTGTTCGATGGCGCCGACCGGGGTCGCGCCCAGGCCGTCGGCGTCGAACACGATGTAGCCGACCGTGTTGGCGGCGCGCTGCGGCCCCGGCCTGCTGTCCTGGCTGGGCGGGGCGCCGTCCATCTTGCTGAGCGAGGCTTCCGGAAAGCGCGCGAACAGGCGCGCGGTGTCGAGCAGCTGCAGTTCGGCACCGTCGGCGTCGAACAGGGTCGCGGTGACGCCGTCCGGCGCGGGCAGGCCGGCGCCCTCCAGTGCGCACATCTGCAGCGCGGCGCGCACCGGCACGCCGAGCGCCAGGCCGGCGTGCTCGATCACGGCCAGCAGCCGGTCGGCGCCGTCCTCCGCGGGCTGCGCCGGCATCAGCGCGCCGGCTGCCAGCACCGGCAGGTGGCGGCCGCGCCAGTGGCACCAGGCGCCGTCGATGCCGCCGCCGAAGCGCTCCAGCGCCGGCATGGCGATGACTTCCGTGAGGTCGCCCGGCGCCACCGCCAGCCTGCCGTGGCCGGTCTGCAGCAACGCCCAGGTGCGGGTAGCGGCGGAAGGCGGCGCGGCAGGCGATGCCGTGCCGGCATCGCTGCCGGCATCCGTGGCGTCCTCCCCGATCCGGCTCCAGGCCAGCGCCAGGTCGGCCAGGCGGCCGACCTCGAGCAGGCTCAGGATGCAGCCGTCCTCGGGCGCGCGCGCCGCGCTGTGGAACACGTCCTCCGGGTTGTCGTCGTGATGCAGTCGGGTGATTTCCCGGACGGGCACGTCGATCAGTCCGCCGACCGCGTCGACCTGCAGGCCGATGGTGCGCGCGCCGTCGCGCAGCACCAGGATGCGCGCGTGTTCGGACGGGCCGGCGGCGCCGACCTCGACCCAGCGCGCCAGGTCGACCACCGGCACCAGCGTGCCCAGGTGCTCGACCACGCCGCGCAGCGCGCCGTGGCGGCGCGGCAGGAAGGCGGGGGTGTCCGGCAGCGGGATCGCCTGCACCACGGCGTCCACCGGAATGCCGAGGTGGACTGCGCCGAGGCTGGCCCGGGCCAGGCGCAGCGTGCCGCTTGCGGCGTCAAGGGGCGGCATGGCTCAACGCTCCCTCGCGATGCTTTCCAGTTCGGTCAGCAGCACCGACACGTCGCGCGTGGCGCTGGCCTGGGCGCTGGTGGACGCGTGGATCTGGCCGATCGAGCTGCTGGTCGTGCCGACCGAGCGCACGATGCGGGCGAACGCGTTCTCGACCTCGGCCGACAGGCGGGTGCCGTCGCCGACGCGGCTGACGGTCTCGTTGATCAGCTTGGCGATCTCGCGCGCCGCCAGTGCCGATTTCTCGGCCAGCTTGCGCACTTCGTTGGCGACCACCGAGAAGCCGTTGCCGTGTTCGCCGGCGCGCGCCGCCTCGATCGCGGCGTTGAACGCCAGCAGGTGGGTCTGGCTGGCGATCTCGCCGATGGTCTCGATGATGTCGTGCACGTCGCCGGACGACTTCTGGATCGCCAGGATCGCTTCCTTCGAGCGTTCCAGCAGCTTGCTGCCTTCCTGCGCTTCGGCCTGGGTCTGGCCCGCCATGCCGGCCGACTGCTGTGCGTTGCCGGCGATCGCGTTGATCGACTGCGACAGTTCGGCCAGCACGCCGGAGATTGCCTTGACCTTGGCGCTGACCAGTTCCTCGCGGTGCACCTGCTCGGTCACGTCCATCGCGAACTTGACGACCTTGTAGGGCTTGCCGTTGACGTCGAGGATCGGGTTGTAGGTGGCCAGGATCCAGATGTCGGCGTCGTGCTTGCCGCGCCGCTTGAAGCGGCCCGACTGGAACTGGCCCTGCGCCAGGTTGGCCCAGAAGTGGCGGTAGGAAGCGCTCTTGACCATGTCGCTCTCGCAGAACATGCTGTGGTGCCGGCCCAGCACTTCCTCTTCGGCATAGCCCATCGTGCGCAGGAAGTTGTCGTTGGCCGACAGCACGTTGCCGCGCATGTCGAACTCAATCACCGCCTGCGAGCGGGCGATGGCGTCCAGCTTGCCGCGGCTCTCGGCCGCCAGGGCCTTCTGGCGCGTGATGTCGGTGGCGAACTTGACGATCTTGACCGGCTTGCCTTCGGCATCGAAGATCGGGTTGTACGAGGCCAGGATCCAGACTTCCTTGCCGGCCTTGTTCAGGCGGCGGTATTCGCCGGCGTCGAATTCGCCGCGGCCCAGGCGCTCCCAGAACGCCAGGTATTCCGGCGAGTGCGAGAACGACGGCTCGCAGAACATGCGGTGGTGCTGGCCGCGGATCTCGTCCAGGCCGTAGCCCATGGTGTCGAGGAAGTTCTGGTTGGCGGTGAGGACCTTGCCGTGCAGGTCGAATTCGATCACGGCCTGCACGCGGTCGATCGCCACCATCTTGCCTTCGTAGTCGGCGTTGCGGGTCTTGACCGCGGTGATGTCGGTGGCGAACTTGACGACCTTGACCGGCTTGCCGTCGGCATCGAAGATCGGGTTGTAGGTGGCCTGGATCCAGACCGGGTGGCCGTCCCTGGCGATGCGCTTGAATTCGCCGGCATGGATCTCGCCGCTGCCCAGGTGCTTCCAGAACGCGCGGTATTCGTGCGAGCGGCTGTAGGCCGGGTCGCAGAACATCGCGTGGTGCTGGCCGACCACGTCGTCCAGGCTGTAGCCGAGGGTGTCGAGGAAGTTCTGGTTGGCGTGCAGGATGCGGCCTTCGAGATCGAATTCGATCACCGCCTGGGCGCGGTCGAGGGCCGCCATGCGGCTCTCGAATTCGGCGTTGCGCAGGGTCTGTTCGGTCACGTCGGTGGCGTACTTGATGACCTTGAACGGCTTGCCGTCCGGACCGAACACCGGGTTGTAGGAGGCGCGGATCCAGACCGGGCGGCCCGACTTGTGGCGGCGCTTGAAGCGGCCGGTATGCAGTTCGCCGTTGCTCAGGTGCGACCAGAACGCCGCGTATTCGGGGGAACCGGCATAGGCCGGGTCGCAGAACAGGCCATGGTGCTTGCCTTCGATCTCGTCCAGGGCATAGCCCATCACCTCCAGGAAGTTCTCGTTGGCGTGCAGGATGCGGCCGTTCATGTCGAACTCGATCACGGCCTGGGCGCGGTTGATGGCGTCGATCTTGGCGGCATTGTCGGCGCTTTGCAGCTTGGCGGCGGTGATATCGGTGGCGAACTTGATGATCTTGGACGGCTTGCCGTCGGCATCGAAGATCGGGTTGTAGGATGCCTGCAGCCAGACCGGGAACCCATGCTTGTCGATGCGCATGTACTCGCCGCTTCGCGGCTGGCCGTTGGCCAGCTTCTGCCAGAACGTGCGGTAGTCGTCCGACAAGGCGAACTCGTCGGTGCAGAACATCCGGTGATGCTGCCCCGCCACTTCCGCACGCGTGTAACCCATCGCGTCCAGGAAGTTCTGGTTGGCGTGGATCAGGTTGCCCTGCAGGTCGAATTCGGCCACGGCCTGGGCCCGGTTGATGGCATCGAGCGCGGCCAGCGCCAGTTCGTGGCGGGTGTCGGAAGGCGGAAGAGGAAGCGATTCTGCAGATGTGCGCATGAGTTTGTCGGTAATGAGCGTGGGTGTCCCTGCGCCCGGCGCCGCCTTCGGGCGGCACATGCGTGCGCGTCATGCATGGCGAAATGCCGCCATGCGCCTTTTTATGTCGTTTGTTCGTGAATCAGTCCGGCGCCGCGCTGCGTGCGCGGGCCGGTCACCCGTGTTCTTGTATGCAGGGTGCATGCAGGGTGCAGCCATTCAGTCCTTACGCGCCGTTTGACCGATAGTATTTGATCAGCAAGCAGGCTGGCAGTTTAATCAATTTACGTTGGCGCATGGAAATTATTTTCAATCGTGCGGGGCGTTTGTGGCGCGTAAACACCGAATTCGGTGAATTTGAGCAATATGACAACGATTGGCGCTTGGCGCCGGACTCAATAAACGTCGCGCCGGTAACGCCCGTCCTGTACCAGCTGCTCCAGCCGTTCGGCGCCGAGGATCTCGCCGAGCGCCTCGTGCACGCCGCCGGCCATGCCCTGCAGGCTGCCGCAGACGTAGATCGCGGCGCCGCGCTCGACCCAGTCGGCTACCTGCGCCGCCTGGTCGCGCAGCAGGTGCTGCACGTAGCGGCGGCCTTTGGCGGCGCCGTGGTCGCGCGAAAAGGCGAGGTCGAGGTGCTGCAGCCAGCCGGCCTCGCGCCAGCCCTGCAGTTCTTCGCGCAGCAGGAAGTCGTGCTGGATCTGGCGCTCGCCGAACAGCAGCCAGTTGGCGTGTTCGCCGGTGTGGATGCGTGCTTTCAGCAGGGCGCGCAGGCCGGCCAGGCCGCTGCCGTTGCCGATCGCGATGAGCGGGCGGCGCGCGTTGGCGCCCAGGCGGAAGCGTTCGTGGGCGCGTATGCGCAGGCGGATCACGTCGTCCGATAATGCACCAACCTCAGCGCTCTCGCACAGCCAGCCGGAGCATGCGCCCGCGCTGCCGTCCTCGCGCCGCTGCAGGCGCACCAGCAGTTCCAGCCGGCCTTCGAGCGGCAGCGAGGCGATCGAATATTCGCGCGGATGGTCGGGGTCGAGCGGCGGGCTGACTTGGGCCAGGTCGCCGGCTTCCCAGGCCGGCAGGGCGCCGTCCAGCGGGAGCAGAGACAGGCGGTACAGGGGGGCGCCGGCGCTGCCCGGATTGAGCAGCAGGCGCTCGCCGATGCGCCACTCGCCGTAGGCCGGCGCGGCCCAGTCGGGGGCGTCGGCGGTGCCGGCCAGGCGGCCGACGTGGTGCTGCCATTCGGCCAGCGCGGCCGGCGCCCCGCGGTCGACGTCGATGCGTTCGAACAGGCGGGTGGCGCCGCGCCCGGCCAGCCAGGCGTCGAGCGCGCGCCCGAAGCCGCAGTAGTTGGCATAGCTGCTGTCGCCCAGCGCCAGCACCGCGTAGTGCAGGTGGGACAGGTCGGGCTGCGCCGCTTGCGCTTCCATCAGGCGGCCGGCGAAGCGCGCGGCGTTGTCGGGGGCGTCGCCTTCGCCGTAGGTGCTGGCGATGAACAATATATTGGTGGCGCCGGCCAGGCCCGCGGCATCCAGGCCGGACATGCAGGCGGCATGCGCCCGGAGGCCGCCGGTGACCAGGGTCTCGGCGGTGCGCCGCGCCAGGTATTCGGCGCTGCCGGTCTGGCTGGCGTAGACCACCAGCCAGTCGGCGGGCGCATGGGCGGACGCGCCGGCTTCCCTGGCGGCGTGCGCCGCGTGCCAGGTGCGCAGGCACAGCGCCAGGTAGCCTGCAGACAGCAGCAGGGCGCCGCCCCAGCGCAGGGGTTCAGTGGTCAGCATCATTGCAGCAGCGCGCGCCAGGCGGAGGTGGTGAGTTCGGCCAGGGCCGCCGCCGGATCCGCAGGCCGCAGCAGAAAGCGCGCGGCCACGCCCTGGCGCTCCGCGAAATCGAGGCCGGCCTGCGCGCCCAGCACCGTCAGCGCGGTCGACAGGGCGTCGGCCGCCATGCAGGTGGGGGCGATCACGGTGGCGGAGGCAACGCCGTTGGCGATCGGCTGGCCGCTGCGCGGGTCGAGCGTGTGCGAAATGCGCCGGCCGCCATGCTGGAAGTGGCGGCGGTAGTCGCCCGAGGTGGCCACCGCCAGGCCGTGCAGGGCCAGCAGCGGCTGGGCGCCGGCTGCAGTGCCCGGCACGCCCTCGATCTCGACCCACCACGGCTGGCCGTCCGCCTTGACCCCGGCGCCGCGCAGCTCGCCGCCGGCTTCCACCAGGTAGTGGTGCACCCCATGCAGTGCCAGGCAGGCGGCCATGCGGTCCACCGCGTAGCCCTTGGCCACCGCCGACAGGTCGAGCACGGCGCCGCCCGGCTGCAGCAGGCGGCGTTCGCTGCGGTCGAGCACGGGCAGGGCGGCGCGCTGGGCTGCCAGCACGGCGGCGACGGCTTCGGGCGCCGGTGCATAGAAGCCGGCGTGGTCGTAGCGCCCGGAGGGGCCGAAACCCCACAGATTGACCAGTGCGCCGGCGGCCGGGTCGTAGGCGCCGCCGCTGGCGTCGTGCACGGACAAGGCGTAGGCAATCACGTCGAAGAATTGCGGCGGCAGCGCATGCCAGCTGCCGGCCGCGGCGCGGTTGTAGCGCGACAGCAGCGAGTCGGGTTCCCAATGGCTCATCTGCGCCACGATCGCGTCCAGTTCGCGCTGCAGCGCAGCGTGCAGGTCGGCCGACAGGCCGGCCGGCAGCATCAGCCGCGCCGACCAGTCCGTGCCCATGGCGCTGCCCGCCAGCGCCAGCAGGCGGCTGCCGGGTGGCGCCTGGGCGGGATCGATCTCGAGCGGAACCAGGACGTCGCGCATGCAGCCCTGCTTACTCCGGCAGGATCTCGAGGGTGGCCGAGTAGCTGTAGCGCTTGCTTGGGCCGTCCACGCCGGGACCGCGCGGCGCGTTGGCGGGGAAGGCGGCGCTGACCCAGTACATGTTCGGGGCCGGCAGCGTGAAGCTGGCTTCGCCCTTGGCATCGGTGGTCAGGCGCAGTTCGTTGGCGGTGCCGCGGTACTTGACGCCGCCTGGGACCATGCTGAACGGGAAGTCGGCCAGCGGTTTGCCGTCGAGCAGGAAGCGCACGGTCGCCTTCTCGCCGGCGTGCAGTTCGTTCGGGTGGGTCACAGGCACCATTTCCAGGCCAGTGCCGATCGGCTTCAGGGCGCCGCTGCTGGGTTTATTGAGTGTGACGAAGGTGTCCTGGCGCTGCACGGTGGTGGTGCTCTTGACGTCGGTGGCGCCGGCCGGCACCTCGCTCGAGCCGCCACGGCCGAAACGCTTCATCTCGCCGTTCAGTTTGTAGCTGCCCATCACATTGCTGCCGGCCAGGGTGATGCGGTAGGTGCCGTCCTTGGCCAGCGGGATGTCGACCGTGGAGCGGTGCTTGCCGACGGTGGCGGCCGGGGCCGGGGTGCTGGTGCCGTCCGGGCCGATCACGGCCAGGCCGTCCAGGCGCAGCGGCACGTGGTCGACGTCGAACAGGCCTTCCGACACGGCGCCGTCGATCGTGACCCAGGCTTCGCGGTCGGACTCAATCAGGGTCTGGGTCGGCAGCATCCACGGACGGTGGGCCTGGGCAGCAACGGCGATGCCGGCCAGAGCCAGGGCGATGACGATTCTCTTCATGGATGTCTCCTTTGTCATTGGACTGCGATCGACACTGCGCCCAGCTCTTCCTTGCCGGCGCCCGATGCCGCCAGCTTGCCCTTGGCCGGCCAGGTGAAGGGCACGCGCACCAGTTCGCGCCCGCCGGCTTCGCGCGCGGCTTCGATGACCAGCTTGTAGTCGCCGGCCGGCAGCTTGTCCAGGCCGTACTTGGCGCCGGCAAAGTTCAGGGTCTGGGTGCCTGCCGGGCGGGTCGCGCCGGACACGCCGTCGATCGGCAGCTGGGCCTCGCGGCCCGCCTTGCGCCACCAGGTGCGCAGGTCCTTGACCCATTTTTCGCCGGCATTGTTGGGCTTCTTGACGTCGTACAGGACCGCCAGCGTGGACGCGACGGTCTGGTCGGCGCGTTCGACCCAGATCGCCACGTAGGGCTTGTGGTACTCGGCCACGTTCAGCTGCGGCAGGTCGAACTTGACGGTCAGGTCGGCGGCCATGGCGCCGCTCGAGACGAGCGGCAGGGCCAGGGCAAGCGTACGGGACAGATTCATGGAGCGCTTTCTCGGTGATGGATGACGGGTTGGTCGAATGGGTCAGTGCACGAACAGCAGGGCCAGCACGATCGGCAGCACGATGCCGAAGCCGATCACGGGCCAGGTCGACGGCCGGTTGGCCGCGTGGTATTTCAGGATCAGGAAGCCGGTGATGCAGAACACCAGGCAGGCGATCGCGAAGATGTCGATGAACCAGCTCCACACGGTGCCGGCGTTGCGGCCCTTGTGCATGTCGTTGAGCCAGGAGATCCAGCCGCGGTCGGTCTTTTCGTATTCGGCCTGGCCGTCGGCGCCGAGGCGCAGCCAGGCGTCGCCGCCGGGGCGGGGCAGGGCCACGTAGGCGTCTTCCTCGCTCCACTCGGCGCGCACGCCGCGCACGTCGACCGGAAACTGCCTGCCGGCCCAGTCCGCCAGTTCGGCCGGCAACGGCAGCTTGGCGTCGGGGTGCCCGGCGGCGAAGGCTTCCAGCTGCTTCTGCAGCGGCGCCGGCAGCGTCGCCTTCAGGCGGGTGACGCTCGGCTTGGCTTCGATCTGGGCGGCGTGGTTCAGGGTGAAGCCGGTGATGCTGAACAGCAACATCGCCATCAGGCAGATGGCGGAGCTGATCCAGTGCCACTGGTGCAGCTGGCGCAGGAAGGTGGCGCGGCGGGCGCCCGGCAACCGGGGTGCGTCCGGCGCATGCCCGGGTGGCGGTTCCTGGGAAGCGGCGGCGGTGGGCGTGGATGAGCTCATACGCAAATGATAACGATTATCATTTAGATGGTCAACCAGGGTTTTCCCCGTGTGTTTTTGTAACAAATAAATGTGGCTGTGCGGTCCGCCTGACTATTCCGCTTGCGTTACAATATTGTGCGCTAGTGGGCAGCAAGACCTTTGTACCATACGCTGCCTTGATTGCGTCGTAGAGTCCTTCCCCCACAACTTGAGAAGTAGTGCGATCCGCTAACCGGTCAGGCCGTGTCGCGGAAGGTTAGATAACCCGCCCTAAGTTCGCGAAACGCGAAGAAAGGTGAGCAAGAATGATGCAACAATATAACGCCAACTCCTACCTGTTCGGCGGTAATGCGCCGTACGTGGAAGAGTTGTACGAAGCCTACCTGAACAATCCGGGTTCGGTGCCGGACAACTGGCGCGCCTATTTCGACGCGATGCAGCACATGCCTGCCGTCGACGGTACCGCCAAGCCGGACGTGGCCCACTCCTCCGTGATCGCATCGTTCGCCGAACGCGCCAAGCAGGGTCCGATCCGTACCGTGACCGCTTCGCCGGATGCCGAACTCGGCCGCAAGCGCGTCGCCGTCACCCAGCTGATCGCCGCCTACCGCTACCTCGGCTCGCGCTGGGCCAACCTGGACCCGCTGCAGCGCCAGGAACGTCCGCCGATCCCGGAACTGGATCCTGCCTTCTACGGTTTCACCGAAGCCGACCTCGATACCAAATTCAATATCAGCAACACGTATTTTGGCCAGGAAACCGCATCGCTGCGCGACCTGCTGAACATGTTGCGCGATACCTACTGCCGTTCGATCGGCGCTGAATTCATGTACGTCAGCGACCCGACCGAAAAGCGCTGGCTGCAGGAAAAGCTGGAGTCGATCCGCTCGACCCCGACCTTCACTGCCGAAAAGAAAAAACACATCCTCGAGCGTCTGACCGCGGCCGAAGGCCTGGAACGCTACCTCCACACCAAGTACGTCGGCGCCAAGCGCTTCTCGCTGGAAGGCGGCGAGTCCTTCATCGCCTCGATGGATGAAGTGATCCAGCGTGCCGGCGAGCAGGGCGTGCAGGAAATCGTGATCGGCATGGCCCACCGCGGCCGCCTGAACGTGCTGGTCAACACCCTGGGCAAGGCCCCGTCCGAGCTGTTCGAAGAGTTCGAAGGCAAGCACGCCGACGACCTGCCGTCGGGCGACGTGAAATACCACCAGGGCTTCTCGAGCGACATCTCGACCCCGGGCGGCCCGGTCCACCTGTCGCTGGCGTTCAACCCGTCGCACCTGGAAATCGTCAACCCGGTCGTCGAGGGTTCGGTCAAGGCGCGTATGGAGCGCCGCGGCGACCGCCTGGGCAAGGAAGTGCTGCCGATCCTGGTGCACGGCGACGCCGCGTTCGCCGGCCAGGGCGTGGTCATGGAAACCCTGAACCTGGCGCAGACCCGCGGCTACGGCACCGGCGGTACCGTCCACCTGGTCATCAACAACCAGATCGGCTTCACCACCTCCGACCCGCGCGATGCCCGTTCGACCCTGTATTGCACCGACGTCGTCAAGATGATCGAGGCACCGGTCCTGCACGTGAACGCCGACGATCCGGAAGCCGTCGTGCTGGCCACGCAGATCGCGATGGACTATCGCACCGAGTTCCACAAGGATGTCGTGGTCGACATCATCTGCTACCGCAAGCTGGGCCACAACGAGCAGGACACCCCGGCCCTGACCCAGCCGCTGATGTACAAGAAGATCGCCAAGCACCCGGGCACCCGCAAGATGTACGCGGACAAGCTGGCTGCGCAGAGCACCATCCCGGCCGACGGCGGCGACCAGCTGGTGGCCGAATACCGCGCTGCGATGGACGCCGGCAAGCACACCATCGACCCGGTCCTGACCGACTTCAAGAACAAGTACGCCGTCGACTGGGCGCCGTTCCTGAACAAGAAGTGGACCGACGCCGCCGACACCGCGGTGCCGCTGACCGAGCTGAAACGCCTGGCCCAGCGCATCACCACCGTGCCGGAAAACTTCAAGCTGCACTCGCTGGTCGAGAAGGTGCTGGGCGACCGCGCCACCATGGGCCGCGGCGAGATGAACCTCGACTGGGGCATGGGCGAACACCTGGCCTACGCCTCGCTGCTGGCTTCCGGCTACGCCGTGCGCCTGTCGGGTCAGGACGCCGGCCGCGGCACCTTCGTGCACCGCCACGCCGTGCTGCACGACCAGAACCGCGAGCGCTGGGACCAGGGCATCTACCTGCCGCTGGCCAACGTCTCGGACAACCAGGCCAACTTCACCGTGATCGACTCGGTGCTGTCGGAAGAAGCGGTGCTGGGCTTCGAATACGGCTACTCGACCGCCGAGCCGAACACGCTCACCATCTGGGAAGGCCAGTTCGGCGACTTCGTCAACGGTGCCCAGGTCGTGATCGACCAGTTCATCGCCTCCGGCGAAGTCAAGTGGGGCCGCGCTTCGGGCCTGGTGCTGATGCTGCCGCACGGCTACGAAGGCCAGGGTCCGGAACACTCGTCGGCACGTATCGAGCGCTTCCTGCAGCTGTGCGCCGACCACAACATGCAAGTCGTGCAGCCGACCACCGCCGCCCAGATCTTCCACCTGCTGCGCCGCCAGATGGTGCGCCAGTTCCGCAAGCCGCTGGTGATCTTCACGCCGAAGTCGCTGCTGCGTAACAAGGACGCCGGCTCGTCGCTGAACGACCTGGCCAGCGGTGGCTTCCAGACCGTGATCCCGGAACTGGACGACAAGATCGACACCAACAAGGTCAAGCGCGTGATCGTCTGCTCGGGCAAGGTCTACTACGACCTGGTCAACGCACGCAAGACGCGCGGCGTCACCGACACCGCGATCATCCGTATCGAGCAGCTGTATCCGTTCCCGCACAAGGCGTTCAGCGCCGAGCTGAAGCGCTACCCGAACGCCACCGAAGTGGTGTGGGCACAGGACGAGCCGCAGAATCAGGGTCCGTGGTTCCAGATTCAGCACAACCTGTTCGAAAGCATGGAAACCGGCCAGCGCCTGTCGTACGCAGGCCGTCCGGCTTCTGCCGCCCCGGCCGTCGGCTATGCCGACAAGCACGTGGCGCAGCAGAAGGAACTGCTGGATACCGCGTTCTCGAAACTCAAGGGTTTCATCCTGACCAAGTAAGCGTGGTTCGTCTTTGAACCCCGCGCCGCGCGGCGCGGGGTTTTTTACAGTACAGAAAAAATTTCGGAGTTATCTAATGGCACAAATCGAAGTCAAGGTCCCCCAGCTGTCGGAATCGGTCGCGGAAGCGACCCTGCTGTCGTGGCACAAGAAAGTCGGCGAATCCGTTTCGCGCGACGAGAACATGATCGACATCGAGACCGACAAGGTGGTCCTGGAACTGCCGGCACCGTCCGCCGGCGTGATCGTGCAGCTGATCAAGGCCGACGGCGCCACCGTCGTCGCCGGTGAGACCATCGCGATCATCGATACCGAAGCCGCGGCCCAAACCAGCCCGATCTCGATCACCTCTGCACCGGTGCCGAACGCCCCGGTCGAAGCCGCCGCGCCGCACGCCACCGCCGCTGCCGCCAGCACCGGCTCGAAAGGCGACGTCGCCATGCCGGCCGCCGCCAAGATCCTGGCCGACAACAACATGAGCACCGCCGACGCCACCGGCACCGGCCGTGACGGCCGCGTGACCAAGGGCGATGCCCTGGCCGCCGTCGCCAACAAAGGCGTGACCACCCCGGCGGTGGCACCTGCCGCACCGGCACCGCTGGCCCAGCAGGCACCGAAGGCAGCCCTGCCGCAAGTCGCTGCCCCGGCCGCCAACCTGGGCGACCGTCCGGAAGAGCGCGTGCCGATGAGCCGCCTGCGCGCCCGTATCGCCGAGCGCCTGCTGCAGTCGCAGTCGACCAACGCCATCCTGACCACCTTCAACGAAGTCAACATGGCCCCGGTCATGGAGCTGCGCGCCAAGTACAAGGACAAGTTCGAGAAGGAACACGGCGTCAAGCTGGGCTTCATGTCCTTCTTCGTCAAGGCCGCGGTCGCAGCGCTGAAGAAGTACCCGATCCTGAACGCCTCGGTCGACGGCAACGACATCATCTACCACGGCTACTTCGACATCGGTATCGCGGTCGGTTCGCCGCGCGGCCTGGTGGTGCCGATCCTGCGCAACGCCGACCAGATGACCATCGCCGAAATCGAAAAGAAGATCGGTGAATTCGGCGCCAAGGCCAAGGAAGGCAAGCTGACCCTGGAAGACCTGACCGGCGGTACCTTCTCGATCTCGAACGGCGGCACCTTCGGCTCGATGCTGTCGACCCCGATCATCAACCCGCCGCAGTCGGCGATCCTGGGCGTGCACGCGACCAAGGACCGCGCCGTGGTCGAGAACGGCCAGATCGTGATCCGTCCGATGAACTACCTGGCGATGTCCTACGACCACCGCATCATCGACGGCCGCGAAGCCGTCCTGGGCCTGGTCGCGATGAAGGACGCGCTGGAAGATCCGGCCCGCCTGCTGCTCGACCTGTAATCACCGCGGGAAGGGCGCTGCGCCCGGTGAATGTTTGTCCGTTTGTCCGTTAGGGAGTCGATCATGATTGCCGATGAAATCAAGCGTTTGCACGAACTGCACCAGGCCGGCGCCCTGACCGACGCCGAATTCGAACAGGCCAAGGCGAAGGTGCTGTCCTCGGCCAACGTCAACCTGCACAAGGCCACGACGTCGGCCGGCAACAGCTTCGCCGACGAACTGAATGCCCTGCGCCGCTCGCGCACCGACCGCTGGATCAGCGGCGTGTGCGGCGGGCTGGCGCTGGCGTCCGGGGTCGAGTCGTGGGTGTGGCGGCTGGTGTTCGTGCTGTTCACCCTGACGTTCGGGTTTGGTGCGGTGGTTTACCTGTTGTTGTGGATTTTTGTGCCGGAAGAGTGAGTCTCCGGCGACTACTAATATACGCACGTCATCCCCGCGCAGGCGGGGATCCAAGTTCTGCATGCGCCGCTGATACGCGAACAAACTTGGGTTCCCGCCTTCGCGGGAACGACGCGCTAATGGGAATGAATTGATGAGCACCGAAAAACAATTTGACGTCGTCGTAATCGGCGGCGGCCCCGGCGGCTACGTGGCTGCCATCCGTGCAGCACAGCTGGGCTTCAAGGTCGCCTGTATCGACGAAGCGCAGAACGCCAAGGGCGGTCCGGCCCTGGGCGGCACCTGCACCAACGTCGGCTGCATCCCGTCGAAAGCGCTGCTGCAATCGTCGGAACACTTCGAGCACGCCGGCCACGCATTCAAGGAGCACGGCATCAACGTCTCCGGTCTGGAGCTGGACCTGGGCCAGATGCTCAAGCGTAAGGATGGCGTGGTCAAGGCCAACAACGACGGCATCGTGTACCTGTTCAAGAAGAACAAGGTCACCTTCTTCCACGGCCGCGGCACCCTGGCCGGCAAGGCCGGCGAGGGCTTCACCATCAACGTCTCGGGCCAGACCACCGACACCTTGAGCGCCAAGAACGTGATCGTCGCCACCGGCTCGAACCCGCGCGAACTGCCGAACGCACCGTTCGACGAGAAGATCATCCTGTCGAACACCGGCGCGCTGGCGATCGATGCCGTCCCGGGCAAACTCGGCGTGATCGGCGCCGGCGTGATCGGCCTGGAAATGGGTTCGGTCTGGCGCCGCGTGGGCGCGCAGGTCACCGTGCTGGAAGGCCTGCCGGCCTTCCTGGGCGCGGTCGACCAGCAGATCGCCAAGGAAGCGCAGAAAGCCTTCGTCAAGCAGGGCCTGAACATCCAGCTGGGCGTCAAGATCGGCAACATCACCAAGGGCGACAACAACGTCACCGTGGAATACGCCGACGCGACCGGCGCCGCGCAGACCGCGACCTTCGACCGCCTGATCGTCTCGATCGGCCGCGTGCCGAACACCAACGGCCTGGGCTTCGAGAGCGTCGGCCTGCAGCTCGACGAGCGCGGCTTCATCGCCGTGGACGACGAGTGCCGTACCGGCGTGCCGGGCATCTGGGCAGTGGGCGACGTCGTGCGCGGCCCGATGCTGGCGCACAAGGCGGAAGAAGAGGGCGTCGCGGTTGCCGAGCGCATCGCCGGCCAGCACGGCCACGTCAACTTCAACACCATCCCGTGGGTGATCTACACCTCGCCGGAAATCGCCTGGGTCGGCCGCACCGAAGAGCAGCTCAAGAAGGACGGCGTGGCCTACAAGGCCGGCACCTTCCCGTTCATGGCCAACGGCCGTGCGCGCGCGCTGGGCGACACCACCGGCATGGTCAAGGTCATCGCCGATGCCACGACCGACGAAATCCTCGGCGTGCACATCGTCGGCCCGGTCGCTTCCGAACTGATCTCGGAAGCCGTGGTCGCGATGGAGTTCAAGGCATCCGCCGAAGACATCGCGCGCATCTGCCATGCGCACCCGACCCTGTCCGAAGCGACCAAGGAAGCCGCGCTGGCGGTCGACAAGCGTTCGCTGAACTTCTAACCTGCATTTTGTCGTTGTAGGGTGGGCACCCTGTGCCCACGCGAACGCATGCGTCATGCCGGCATTCGCGTGGGCACGGGGTGCCCACCCTACGTTTACATCCAAGATCCGATGAACGTCCAAGAGTATTACCAGCACGCGCTGACCGAGCGCGGCTTCAAATCCGACGCGGCCCAGCAGCGCGCGGTGGACCGCCTGCAGCAGGCGTACGACGACTGGGTCGACTACAAGGCCCAGCGGTCGTCCGCTTTCAAGCGCCTGATCAACCGTCCCGACGTCCCGCGCGGCGTCTACATGTGGGGCGGGGTGGGGCGCGGCAAGTCCTTCCTGATGGACAGCTTCTATTCGGTGGTGCCGGTGGTGCGCAAGACGCGCCTGCACTTCCACGAATTCATGCGCGCGGTGCACCGCCAGCTCGACGAACTGAAGGGCATGGAAGACCCGCTGCTCGAAGTGGCCAAGCGCATCGCCAAGAAGTACCGCCTGATCTGCTTCGACGAATTCCACGTCAACGACGTCGCCGACGCGATGATCATGTACAACCTGCTGGGTGCCCTGTTCGAGCACGGCGTCTCGTTCGTGATGACCTCGAACTACGACCCTGACAAGCTGTACCCGGACGGCCTGCACCGCGACCGCATGCTGCCCACCATCGCGCTGCTGAAGGAAAAGCTGGACGTCATGAACGTCGACGCCGGCATCGACTACCGCCACCGCGCGCTGGAGCAGGTCGAGGCCTATTACACGCCGCTCAACGCGGCCAGCGACCACGCGCTGCGCGATGCCTATGCAAAGGTGGCCGACACCGCCGACGAGGATCCGCGCATGCGCATCGAACAGCGCGAAATCAGGGCACTGCGGCGCGCGGGCGGTGTGATCTGGTTCGATTTCCAGACCCTGTGCGGCGGCCCGCGGTCGCAGAACGATTATCTGGAACTTGCCAGCCAGTTCCACACCGTGATCCTGTCGGGCATCCCGCGCATGTCGGCCGGCATGTCGTCGGAAGCGCGCCGCTTCACCTGGCTGATCGACGTGTTCTACGACCACAAGGTCAAGCTGATCATGTCGGCCGAGGTGCCGCCCGAGCAGCTGTACACCCAGGGTTCGATGTCGAACGAGTTCCATCGTACCGTGTCGCGTATCATTGAGATGCAGTCGCGCGAGTACATGCTGGCCGAGCGCCGCGGCGCCGCCGATTCGCTGGCGTGACATAGGCTACAATCGCGGCCCGAAGCCCACCAAGAGGAACCGATGAAACTCGACCCGATACTGCGCAGCGCGCTACTGGCAACCTTTACCTTCACCCTGGCCGCCTGTGCCGGCCCCGAACCGGTGCCGCGCGAAGTGCCGCCGCCGCCCGTGACCTCGGTGGCCCAGGCCGACCAGCAGCTGGCCGCGGTGGCGCGCGAACGCGCCGGCATCGAAGCCCGCTTCGCCGAGCGCGAGCGCGTCTGCTACAGCAAATTCCTGGTCAATAACTGCCTGGACGAAGCCAAGGAACGCCGCCGCAGCGCGCTGGCGGCCCAGCGCGCGATCGAAGTCCAGGCCTCCCGCTTCAAGCGCCAGGCGCTGGTCGACGAGCGCGACCGCAACCTGGCCGAAGCCGAAAAGCGCTACCAGGAAGAAGAGGCGCGCCTGGCCGCCGAGCCGCCGAAGCCGGCCCCCACCGTGGCCCCGTTGCCGCCGCCGCGCAAGCCGACCGCACCGGCACGCGCGGCCGAACGCAACGCGCGCGAGCAAGAGGCCCGCGAGAAGGAAGCGGCGACCGCCGGACAGCGCGCCGCCAACGTGCGCGCCTACGAGCAGCGCAAGGCCGACGCGCAGGAGAGCCAGCGCCGCGTGGCGCAGCGCAAGGCGGACAAGGCCGCCAAGGCGGCGAAGGAAGCCGAGGAAGCCAAGGCCAAGGCGGCCGCTGGAAAATAACGGTACCCGTCGTTCCCGGCACTGCCGGAAACGGCTCCCTGCGCAGGCGGGGACCCGTGCCGGGCGTCGCCACCCGGATCGGCTGGCGTTGTCGTCACGATGCGGAAATGCGGCGTTCGGGATGCCGGTACGGTTCCCGAACCATCCCTATGCAGTACGTACCGGCGCTTGCGCGGTGTAATTGCCGCCATCCTGCGCCGGCTTCACCAGCTTCACGATGGCCATGCTGCAATTCCCGCCCTTGCCCTGCGAGCGTTCGGCAGCCTTGTTGATCAGCATCTCGGAGGCCTGGCGCGGCGTCGAGCGTGCGGTGGCGGCGCCCAGTTCGGCGTCGGTGAAGAAGTGCCACAGGCCGTCCGAGCACAGCAGGAAGACGTCGCCCGCCGCCAGCCCCACGTAGTGGCCGAGGGTGACGAAAGGATCCTTGCGGCCGTTGCCGAGCACGTTCAGCAGCAGCTTCGATTTGCGGTGGTTCTTCGCGGCGTCGGGCGGCAGGCGGTCGCTCGAGACCAGGTGGTCGACGTAGGCGGCATCGCCCGTGCGCGCCATGCATCTGGCGTCCTGGAAGCGGTACAGGCGCGAGTCGCCCACGTGCGCCCACACGGCTTCGCCATGCGGGGTCAGGACCAGACCGACGAAGCTGGCATGGGCGTCGGCCTGGGCGGCCACGGCATTCATCTTGATGACCAAGTGGGTCTCCTGGACGATGTCGCGCAGCAGTTGTTCGAGACGTTCGATGGACGGGTGGTCGCCCGGCTTGAAGTCGTCAAACAATTGTTTTGCAGTATGCAGTACCTGCTCCGATCCGGCTGCGCCGGCCAGGCCGTCGGACAGCACCGCCAGCACGTAGCCGGGGGCGCGGGCGCCGCTCATCAGCGCCACACGGTCGTTCTGCTGCGGGCGGTTGCCGAGGTGCTGCGCGGTTCCCGCTTCTATCTTGTATGAATTCATAAACGTGGCTTTCCGATACCGGCTTGCCGAACTTTGTTGGCGGCAACGTCGGGGGTAGATTAAACTATGCACTGGTTTGCACCCGTGTTGCAAGCCATAACGATAGCGATGCACTGCGCCGCGCCATGCGGCGGCCCGCCATCTTCCCACCCCTGTCTTTACTCAACTGTCCGGAATAGCACACCATGATCGACGTCCAGGAGATCCAGCGCCGCATTATTGAACTCGACGTGGAACATCGCGACCTCGACGCCGTCATCGACATGCTCACCCGTGACGGCCATGCCGATCAGCTGCAGCTGCGCCGCCTGAAGAAGCGCAAGCTGCAACTCAAGGACCACATTACGCTGCTGAAGATGCAGCTGGTGCCGGACGTGCCCGCGTAACCGGCCTTTTCGTTATTCGTTTTCCCCTTAGCCATTTTGACCGACCACCTTCCTGTGCCCGGCATCGCCCGAGGCGAGCCTGAATCTTCCTCGCAAACCGCGCCGTCGCCCGACCAGCTTCCCGAACTGATGGGCAGCCAGCCGCCCGGCAAGTACGACGAGGAAGTCGACCGCATCTTCGGCGCGGGCGGCCCGCTCGCGCCCGCGGTCGGCACCTTCAAGCCGCGCCAGTCGCAGACCGAGATGGCGAAGGCGATCGCGGATGCGATCGGCAACCAGGGCACGCTGATCGCCGAGGCCGGTACCGGTACCGGCAAGACCTTCGCCTACCTGGTGCCGGCGCTGCTGTGGGGCGGCAAGACCATCGTCTCGACCGGCACCAAGAACCTGCAGGACCAGCTGTTCTCGCGCGACATCCCGACCGTGCGCGCGGCACTGCGCGCGCCGGTCTCGGTGGCGCTGCTGAAAGGACGCTCGAACTACGTCTGCCATTACAACCTGGAGCGCACGCTGCAGAACGGGCGCCTGACCTCGCGCGACGACGTCGGCCACCTGCGCGAGATCTCGCGCTTCATCAAGATGACCAATTCCGGCGACAAGGCGGAATTGACCAAGGTCCCGGAAACCGCTTCGGTGTGGAACCTGGTGACCTCGACGCGCGAGAATTGCGTCGGCCAGGAATGCCAGTACTACCAGGACTGCTTCGTCATGAAGGCGCGCCGCGAAGCCCAGCAGGCCGACGTGGTCGTGGTCAACCATCACCTGTTCTTTGCCGACGTGGCGCTCAAGGAAGGCGGCATGGCCGAGCTGCTTCCGTCCGCCAACACCATCATCTTCGACGAAGCGCACCAGCTGCCCGAAGTGGCGACGCTGTTCTTCGGCACCTCGGTGTCGACTTCGCAGGTGCTGGAACTGTGTCGCGACGTGCTGGCCGAAGGCCTGGCCCATGCGCGCGGCGGTCCGGACTGGGCCAAGGTCGTGATGGTGGTCGAAAAGGCCGCGCGCGACCTGCGCCTGACCTTCCCCGAAGGCAGTACCCGCCTGTCGCTGCCGCAGTTGCCGCCGAGCTCGGAGTTCTTCCCGGCGCTGGAAAAGCTGAAGGAAGAGCTGGAAGGCCTGGTCGACGTGCTCGAGGAGAACGCCGAGCGCGCCGAGACGCTGGAACAGTGCCGCGTGCGTGCGGTCGAGCTGCTCGAGCAATACAAGGCCTGGAAGAGCGAGCCCAAGAAGAGCAAGGAAGTGGAGGGCGACGATGCCGTGCTGTGGGTCGAGGCTTTCTCGTCCGCCCTGCAGCTGCACAAGACGCCGCTGTCGATCGCGCCGATCTTCGCCGGCCAGCGCGCCGGCACGCCGCGCAGCTGGATCTTCACCTCGGCCACGCTGGCAGTCAAGAACGACTTCAAGCACTTCAGCGCCCAGCTCGGCATGACCGGCGAGCCGGCGCGCACCTGGCCCAGCCCCTTCGATTACCAGGAGCAAGGCATCCTGTACGTGCCGACCGGCCTGCCGGAACCGAACACCATGGGCTACACCGACGCCGTGGTCGACATGGCGCTGCCGGTGATCGAGGCCGCCGGCGGGCGCTGCTTCTTCCTGTGCACTACGCTGCGCGCGGTGAACCGGGTGGCCGAACGCCTGCGCACCGAGTTCGCCGAGCGCGGCCTGACGTTCCCGCTGTTCGTGCAGGGCGAACGCGGCCGCACCGAACTGCTGAATTCCTTCCGCACCGCCGGCAACGCCGTGCTGGTGGGCAGCCAGAGTTTCTGGGAAGGCATCGACGTGCGCGGCGAGGCGCTGTCGCTGGTGATCATCGACAAGCTGCCGTTCGCGCCGCCGGACGACCCGGTGCTGGCCGCCCGCATCGAGGTGATGGAAAAGAAGGGCATGAACGGCTTCGTCCATCACACCTTGCCGGAAGCCATCATCAACCTGAAGCAGGGCGCCGGCCGCCTGATCCGCGACGTCGACGACCGCGGCGTGCTGATGCTGTGCGATCCGCGCGTGATCAGCAAGCCCTACGGCAAGCGGATCTGGCAGAGCCTGCCGCCGTTCCGGCGCACGCGGGCGCAGGCGGACGTGATCGAGTTCTTCAAGCAGGGGCCAGGCCAGGGGTCAGAGCCCGGTTCTGGTTCTCAGGGGCTCTGACCCCGGTTCTCAGCCGCAAGGTTTGCGACGGCCAACAACTCCGGGGTCAGAGCCCCTTAAAACCAACACCGGGCTCTGACCCCTGCGAACCGAACTCTGACCCCTAACAAAATGCATCCCGGATGACTTGCTAAAGTCACCAGGTCCTGGCCTGCGGCTGACACCGGCAGGCAAACCTAAGGGGGTGCAATGGCAATTCGTTACGGCTGCTTCTTCAGCTATGCCCATGGCCGGCACGAGCTCATGCAGCGGTTCAAGGCCACGCTCGCGGATGCCCTGAGCTGCTATCTCGAACCGCATTTCGACAACGAAGAAGAACTGTTCGTCGATACCGAACAACTCGGCGGTGGCGACGATCTCGACCGCAAGATCGCGCGCGCGATGTGCGAGAGCGTCTGCATGGTGCTCATCTACACCCCGAAGTACGAAGCGCATGCCTACACCCGGCGCGAGTACGCCGCCATGCGCCAGCTCGAGGCCGAACGCAGCAAGTGGTACACGCTGCCGAGCAAGCTGATCATTCCGGTCATCATGACCCAGCACCCGGAACAGCTGCCGCCCCAGATCACCGATTCCTTCTACGTCGATTTCTCGCGCTTCACGATGGCGACGGCCGACCTCAAGTCGAATCCGGACTTCCTCCCGGACATCGACCGCATGGTCAAACGCATCGTCACCCATTACCACTACCAGAAAAAGTTCATGCCGCCGGGTTACGACTGCAACCAATTCGTGCTCCCCGATGTCCCACCTCCCTGGCGCGAGAGTCCGGATCCAACCTTTCCAAAAAAATGAGGAGCCTTATGGAAACCAACCGCATCACCGGGATGCATGCCGCCGCATCGGCCGCCGCAATGGCCGCCGGTACGCCGGCCGCGGGAACGCCGGTCGACAAGACCGGCGAGGTGACGACGTTCTATGCGTATGACAGCGCCGCCGTGCGCAGCCAGGCGCTCGCCCACGCCGGCTGGCTATTGGCAGGACGCAAACACACCAAAACACCGGTACTGATGATCGACTGGGACCTCGAAGGCCCGGGCCTGCACCATTACTTTTCCCGCACGCAGGGCAGCGCCGCGCATGCCGCCGCGCGCCCCGGCGTGCTCGAACTGTTCGAGGCCTGCCGCGACCGCCTGCGCGCACCCGGCCGCGGTTTCGGCGACGACACCGAGGCGCTGGCCGAGCACGTGCTCGACAGCATCGACTGGGACGCCCACATCGAACGCGTGGACGATGTCCGGCCGCTGTACCTGATGCGCGCCGGCCGCTTCGACGACAGCTACGGCGAACGCGCCGACCGCCTCGACTGGGACGCGCTGTTCTGCGCCTGCCCGGCCCTGTTCCGCAGCTTCGCCGCGCGCCTGAAGCGGCGCTTCGCCCACGTGCTGATCGATTGCCGCAGCGGCCGCTCGGCCGCCACCAGCGTCTGCACCGCGCTGCTGGCCGACAAGATGGTCGGCCTGTTCACGCCCGACGCGCGCAGCCTCGACGGCCTGCAGGGCGTGGTCGCGCGCGCCCTCGACTACCGCTGCAGCCATGAGGACGAACAGCGCCCGCTGCTGGTCTACCCGCTGCCGAGCCCGATCGACGCTGCCGGCGAGGTGCGCCAGCGCTGGCGCTTCGGCGACCCGCACCAGCGCGACCGCGACGGCGCACCGGCCGGCCTGGCCGGCACCGGCTACCAGCCGGCACTCGAAAAGCTGCTGGGCGCCTGTTACGGCGTGTCCAGCGTGACGCTCGACAGCTACCTGGACGAGGTGCAGCTGCCGCAGTGCGGCCTGGTCGGCATGGCGCCGCCCGGCGGCCGTGGCCAGGCCGGCGCCGGCGGGCGCCTGGGGCCGGTGCGCAGCATCGAAGCCCTGCTCGAATGGCTGGAGCCGGGCCATTTCCCGTGGCGCCCGCTGGCTGAAGTGCGGCTGGTGCAGGCGGTCGAGGCCTTGCGCGAGCACGCCGCCGACCCCCAGGCCCCGGCCCTGGTGCACGAGCTGGCGCGGCTCGGCCAGTCCTATCTCGGGCAACAGGGCGAACTGGAAGCGGCGCGCCGTATCGAACAGCACGTGATCGCCTTGGAGGAGGGACTGCACGCGATGGAGGAGGGCAAGCGCGGCCATCCGGGCGCCCGCCGCGGCGCTGAACACCCGGCGCTGGGGGCGATCGTCGACGCCCTCGACGACAAGCTTTCGCGCCTGCAGGAACTGATCGACAACCGCAGTCCGCGCGAGGCGCGTGCGCTGGCCGACAGCCTGCGCAGCAGCGTCCTGCGTCCGAGTGTGGCGCATCCGCTACGGCGGCGCGGTGCCGCGATGATCAAGCAGGTGTATCTTCAGGACGGCGACAAGGACGCCTTGCTGGCATTCACCCAGGACGAAGTACATTCGCTCGAAGGCGCCCTGATCCAGGCCGCTGCCGGACGTCCGCTGGTGCCCGGTTGAGCAATAAATGTGCAGCCGGGGTAGCCGCTCTGGGCGTTGCTTCAGGTAAAATCTCGGCATGCGTATCCTTATCAGTAACGACGACGGCTATCTCGCTCCGGGCATCAATGCCCTGGCCGATGCGCTGGCAAAAGTCGCCGACATCGTGGTGGTCGCGCCCGACAGCAATCGTTCGGGCGCGTCCAACTCATTGTCGCTCGACCGCCCGCTGTCGGTGTCGAAGGCTGCGAATGGTTTTTATTTTGTCAACGGCACTCCGACGGACTGCGTCCACATCGCACTGACGGGGATGCTCGACGCGCGTCCCGACCTGGTCGTTTCCGGCATCAACAACGGCCAGAACATGGGCGACGACACCCTGTACTCGGGCACGGTCGCGGCCGCGACCGAAGCCTATCTGTTCGGCATCCCGGCGATCGCCTTCTCGCAGGTCCACTCCGGCTGGGCCGAGATCGAGTCGGCGGCCAGGGTGGCGCGCGACATCGTGCTGCGCCGTTTCGACCACGTCGATTCGCCGTTCCTGCTGAACGTGAACATCCCCAACCTGCCGTACGAGCAGATGGGACCGCTCACCGCCACCCGCCTCGGCCGGCGCCACCAGTCCGAGCCGGTGATCCGCGGCCAGGACCCGCGCGGTCGCGAAATCTTCTGGATCGGCGCCCCCGGCGCCTGCCGCGACGCGGGCGAGGGCACGGACTTCCATGCGACCGCCAACGGCCAGGTCTCGCTGACGCCGCTGCAGGTCGACCTTACCCACCGTGAACAGCTGCAACTCTTGCGGAGCAGCCTGGCATGAACGAAAAACGCAGCAATTTTCCCCTGCCGGTGTCGTCCGTGACCGGTCCCGTGACCCGCAAGCCGGCCGAGCGGGCGCCCATCGCCACGCCCCAGACCGCGACCCAGAACGCGCGCAGCAACAGCCAGGCACCCGGCGCCCGCACCCCGGCACAGCCGGCACCGGGCCAGACCGGTCCGGCCAAGCCGCAGCCGCAGCAGGCGTTGCCGCGTTCCGAGCTGATGGCGACCGAGGCGCCGCGCCGCGCCATGGCGATGCGGGTGGCGCGCCAGGGCGTCAAGGACCCGCAGGTGCTGGCCGCGCTGGAAGCGGTGCCGCGCCACATGTTCATCGAGCCGGCCATGTCGGCCCAGGCGTACACCGACATTTCGCTGCCGATCGGGCATAATCAGACGATTTCGCAGCCGTATATCGTGGCGCGCATGATCGAATTGCTCAAGGGCAGCGGCCAGCCGCTGCGCCGCGTGCTCGAGATCGGTACCGGCTGCGGCTACCAGGCCGCGGTGCTGTCCTGCGTGGCCCAGGAGGTGTATTCGATCGAGCGCATCAAGCCGCTGCATGAGCTGGCCAAGGCCAACCTGAGACCGTTGCGTATCGCCAATCTGCGCTTGCAGTACGGAGATGGTATGCTAGGGCTGCCGCAGGTGGCGCCCTTCGACGCCATCATCCTTGCTGCGGCCGGGCTCGAGGTGCCGCGCGCACTGCTCGAGCAGATGGCCATCGGCGCCCGACTGGTGGCGCCTCTCGGCGCCCATGTCCAGCACCTGCAGCGCATTATCCGCACCGGCACATCGGAATGGACCAGCGAAACGCTGGAGGCCTGCCATTTCGTCCCGCTGCGGCCAGGCACCGCCTGAGCATGCCAGAATGTTGTAACAGACACAGAGAGAATGAAACCAACACCCCGCTTAGCCCTCCTGACGATTACCCTGGGCGTGCTTTCCGCCTGCAGTACCCCGACCCGCCAGGCGCCCGTGATCGACCGCCCGGCGCCGAATGCGTCGAATTACCGTCCCCACCGTCCGGCACCCGCGCCGGCGCCGGCCGCCGAGGAAAACCGCGCCGACGCCAAGGGCAGCTACACCGTGCGCCGCGGCGACACGCTGCTGCGCATCGCCTTCGACCATGGCCAGAACTACCGCGACCTGGTGGCCTGGAACAACCTGCGCGATCCGGACGACATCAAGGTCGGCCAGGTATTGCGCGTGCTCCCGCCGGAACGCAACGGCAACGGCAGCAATAACAATAACGCCGGCAGCACCGCGATCGTGACCGCCCCGATCACCATGCCGGGCGTCGACAAGCCGGCTGCGATCCCGAAGAAGACCGAACCGAGCGGTGCCAAGAAGCCGTATTCCGAAGGCAATCTGGCGAATGCCGAAAAGGACGATGCGCCGAATCCGAAGGCGGTCGAACGGCCGGCCTCGGGCACGCTGGCGGCCGGCAGCACCGTCACCGCCAGCGACGACGAGAAGCTGAGCTGGATGTGGCCGTCCGACGGCCGCATCATCGCCACCTTCGACGAAGGCAAGAACAAGGGCATCGATATCGCAGGCAGGCTCGGCCAGCAAGTGATGGCTGCGGGCGCGGGAAAGGTGATGTACGCGGGCAGCGGTATCCGCGGATATGGTAATCTCGTAATCGTCAAACACAGCAACAGCCTGTTGTCGGCATATGCACACAATCGCACGATCGTGGTCAAGGAAGGTCAGAACGTGACCAAGGGCCAGGTGATTGCGGAGATGGGCAATTCCGATGCCGACACGGTCAAACTGCATTTCGAGATACGCCAGCAGGGCAAGCCGGTCGACCCGTCGAAGTTCCTGCCCAGTCGCTAGAGAGGCCCAATGACGCCGCCGCCCGATCCGCTGGACAACGATGCACCAGCGAACTATCCAGATGACATTCCGGATGAGCTGCGGGACGACGGCGAGCCCGGGGCGGATGGCGTCGACCGCGCCGAACTGCTGGGCGAGGGGCCGGCCCCCGAGGGCGTCGACGAGATCAAGAGCGTGCTGCAGGCCGAGCTCTCGACCGACACCACCCAGCACTACCTGAACCGGATCGGTGCCAAGCCGCTGCTCGGCGCCGAACAGGAAGTACAGGTCGCCACCCTGGCCAAGGCCGGCGACTTCGCCGCGCGCCAGAAAATGATCGAGCACAACCTGCGGCTGGTGGTGTCGATCGCCAAGCACTACATCAACCGCGGTGTGGTGCTGCTCGACCTGATCGAGGAAGGCAACATCGGCCTGATGCGCGCCATCGACAAGTTCGAGCCCGAGCGCGGCTTCCGCTTCTCCACCTACGCCACCTGGTGGATCCGCCAGAGCATTGAGCGCGCCATCATGAACCAGGCGCGCACGGTGCGCCTGCCGGTGCACATGGTGCGCGAACTGAACCAGGTGCTGCGCGCCAAATACCACCTGGAAGCCCAGCACCACGACGGCAAGGAAGCCAGCGCCGAGGACATCGCCAGCCTGGTCGGGCGCCCGGTGGAAGAGGTGCAGGACATCCTGGCCCTGTCCGAACACGCGACCTCGCTCGACGCCCCGCTCGACAACGACCCGCAGAGCAGCCTGATGGACATGCTGCCCGACGAGGGCGACGTCAGCCCGGATGCCCAGGCCGAGCAGCACGAGATGACGGTGCTGGTGCGCGACTGGCTGCAGAAGCTGCCCGACAAGCAGCGCGTGGTGGTGATGCGCCGCTTCGGCCTCGACAACGACGACCCGGCCACGCTCGAGACCCTGGCCGAAGAGATGGGCGTGACGCGCGAGCGGGTGCGCCAGATCCAGCAGGAAGCGCTGGTCAAGCTGAAGCGGGCCATGGCTGCCCGTGGCGTCGTGCGCGATTCCTTGCTATGATGCCCGCCGGGCCGGGAATGGCCCGTTTTTATTCATCCCGACGGACAACAAGTTACCGTCGTCCCCGCGCAGGCGGGGATCCATACTGAGCGACCGCAGTCTCATCGCTAGCGTTCCGGCTTCGTTGTATTCAGCATGGGCCCCCGCCTTCGCCGGGGGCGACGTCGTTCTACTGCGCGGTTCATCGGCCAGTTTCCCGTTTTGCTTTCTTCTATTCCCATGCAAGAAACCTTCATCAACATCAAATCCCTCGACATGGACGCGCGCGGCGTCGGCCACCTGGAGAACGAGGACGGCTCCCCGGGCAAGGTGATCTTCGTCGAAGGCGCGCTCCCGGGCGAACGCGTCAGCTTCGAGACCACGCGCAAGAAGAAGAACTGGGAGGCGGGCCGCATGGTCACGCTGCAGAAGGCATCGTCGATGCGCGTCGAGCCGAAGTGCGAGCATTTCTGGCACTGCGGCGGCTGCTCGATGCAGCACCTGGAGCCCTCGGCGCAGGTTGCGATGAAGCAGCGCGTACTGGAAGATAATCTGTGGCACATCGGCAAGACCAAGGCCGAGAACATCATGCGCCCGATGTACGGCCCGACCTGGGGCTACCGCTACCGCGCGCGCCTGTCGGTGCGGCACGTGCCCAAGAAGGGCGGGATGCTGGTCGGCTTCCACGAGCGCCATTCCAGCTACGTGGCCGACATGACCAACTGCTATATCGTGCCGCCGCATGTGGCCGCGATGCTGGTGCCGCTGCGCGAACTGATCGGTTCGCTGTCGATCTACCATCAGGTGCCGCAGATCGAACTGGCGGTCGGCGAGGAAAGCACGGTGCTGGTGCTGCGCATCATGGCGCCCCTGAGCCCGGCCGACGAAACCCTGGTGAAGACCTTCGCCGACCAGTGGAAGATCGAGTGGTGGCTGCAGCCGAAGGGCCCGGACACGGCCTACCCGTACTATCCGAAGCAGAAGGAACTGTATTACACGCTGCCGGAATTCGGCATCAAGATGCCGTTCAAGCCGACCGACTTCACCCAGGTCAACCACCAGATCAACCGCCTGCTGGTGGCCAAGGCGCTGCGCCTGCTCGAAGTGGAAAAGACCGACCGCGTGGCCGACCTGTTCTGTGGCCTGGGCAATTTCACGCTGCCGCTGGCGACCCAGGCGCGCGAAGTGGTCGGCATCGAAGGCAGTACCGCGCTCACCACGCGCGCGCTGGAAAACGCGCGCGCCAACGGCCTGTCGGACAAAACCAGCTTCTCGACCCGCAACCTGTTCGAGATCACCAAGGACGACCTGATCGCCCTCGGCAAGTTCGACCGCATGCTGGTCGACCCGCCGCGCGACGGCGCCGTGGCGCTGGCGGTGGCGCTGGCCGACCTGCGTCTGACCCATCCGGAACTGCTGCCCAAGCGCATCGTGTACGTCTCGTGCAGCCCGTCGACGCTGGCGCGCGACACCGGCATCCTGACGCACCGCGCCGGCTACAAGCTGAGCAAGGCCGGGATCGCGAACATGTTCCCGCATACCTCGCACGTGGAGTCGATCGGGGTGTTCGATCTGGTGGAGGATTTCCAGCCGAAGGAGTTCGTGGCGCCGGAGGTGAGGGAGCAGGGTGGGCAGGAAGCGTAATACTCTGCCGGCATAAGAGGTAGCATCAAAAACGTCGCCCCTGCGAAGGCAGGGGCCCAAGTTGCACGCGTTTGGTTATCGTGCGCAGAACTTGGCCCCCTGCCTTCGCAGGGGCGACGTTCATGCGTCAGCTAAAGAATCAGCATGACCACTGTTCAAGCTTTACGCCCGGCGCGCTCCCCCAGCAACCTGAACAACCCGGCCGGATCCACCGGCTTCACGAAGTAGCGATCGAACCCGGCCCCGGCCGCCGTGCCCTGGTCCGACTGACGGCCGTAGCCGGTGATCGCCACCAGCAGCGCGTCGCGCGCGCCGGGTAGCTTGCGCAGGCGGCGCGCCAGCTCGTAGCCGCTCATGCCGGGCAGGCCGATGTCGAGCAGGAAGCCGTCGTAGGGCTGGCCGGCGGCGCGGGCGAGGGCATCGTGCGGGTCGTGCACCACGGTGACCGCATGGCCGCCGGATTCCAGCAGCAGGCCCAGGGTCAGGGCCGCGTCCACGTTGTCGTCCACCAGCATCAGGTTCAGGTGCGCGCCGCCGTCCTGCGCGGCGGCGGGCGGCGGCGCGGCGTCCGGCAGACGGGCGCTGCGCACCAGGCGCGGCAGGCGCAGCGTGAATTCGCTGCCGCGGTTGCGGCCCTCGCTGTGGGCGGTGACCATGCCGCCGTGTAGTTCCACCAGGCTCTTCACCAGGGCCAGGCCCAGTCCCAGTCCGCCCTGGGCGCGGTCGGGCGTGCGCTCGGCCTGCGAGAACAGTTCGAACACGGTCGGCAGCAGCTCGGCCGAGATGCCGATGCCGCTGTCGGTCACGCTGATCAGCACCTGTTCGCCGCTGATGTCCATGCGCAGCGACAGCTTGCCGTCCTCCGGGCTGTATTTGGCAGCATTGTTGAGCAGGTTGGCCAGCACCTGCACCAGGCGCTTGTAGTCGCCCTGCACCAGGGTCGGCTCGGCCTCCGGCGGCAGGTGCAGCACCAGCTGGTGGCGGCGCGATTCGATCAGCGGGCGCACCTGCTCGACCGCGTCGGCGATCACGCGGCGCAGGTCGATCTCGTCGCGCGCCAGCACCACCAGGCCGCGCGTCACGCGCGAGACGTCCAGCAGGTCGTCGATCAGGCCGGTCATGTGGGTCACCTGGCGCGCGATGATGGCGCTGGTGCGTTCGATGCGGGCGCCGTCCGGCGCGCCCATGTTGAGCAGCTGGGCCGCGGCCGAGATCGGCGCCAGCGGATTGCGCAGCTCGTGCGCCAGCATCGCCAGGAATTCGTCCTTGCGGCGGTCGGCCAGGCGCAGCGCTTCCTCGGCACGCACGCGCTCGACCGCGCTCCAGCAGCGCTCGGCCACGTCCTCGATCAGGCGCACGATGTCGGCGCTCCACACGCGCGGCAGGTTGTCGTTGATGAACAGGAAGGCCGTGAGGCCGCCGTTGCGGTTGAACGGCACCACCACGCTGGAGCGGATCTGCAGCGCCGCGTAGTTCGGCCAGGTGTCCGGCCCGCCGGTGCGCGCATCGCGCTGCAGGTCGCTCGACACCCAGGTGCCGTGCGCCAGCGCGCCGAAGTTGGCGCTGCCGAACAGCATGGCCGGGAACGTGCCGCTCAGCTCGGCGACGATGCCGTCGGTGTAGTTCGAGTGGAAGGTAACCAGGCCCTTGTCGGCATCGTAGTCGCCGTACAGCACGCGGCTGACCTGCAGGAAGCGGCCCAGCATGGCGGCGGTCTCGGCGAAGATGCGGGCCGGATCGTCCAGGCGGCGCAGCACGTCGGACAGTTCGAGGCGGAACTCGTTCATGTCGAGCAGCGTGGTCTGGCGCGCCACGGCGTCGCGCAGCGCCTGCTCGGCGCGCACGCGGTCCAGCGCTTCCCAGCTGCGTTCGGCGATGTCGGCCGCCACGCGCTGGGCTTCCTCGTCCCATTCGCGGGTGGTGGACGAATAGCCGACCAGCGCCGATTTCAGTTCGTTGCGGCGCACCCGCGGCAGCACCAGCAGCGAGCGCGCGCCGGCGGCCGCGTAGCGCGCACCGCGCTCGGGCATGTGCGGATCGCGTTCGGTGTCGTGCACCGCCAGCGGCGCGCCGGTGCGCAGCATCGACAGCGCGGACGGCCCGAAGTCGTCGAGGCGGGCGCGGCGGCCCGACAGCGGCGACGGTGTGCCGGACGGCACCGTGGGCGCGCGCGCCCAGTCGTGCACCACCTCGAAGCTGCCGTCGCTTTCGTCGGCCTCGACGTAGCAGGCATTGTCGAGCTGCAGGTATTTGCCGATCAGCGCGCAGGCGGTCTCGATGATGTCGGACGGATGGTGCAGGCGGCGCAGGGTGTCGACCACCTGCAGCTGCAGCGCGTGGCGGCGTTCGAGCTGCACGCGCTGGGTGGTTTCGCTGGTGACGCACAGCACGCCGCGCACGACGCCATGGTCGTCGCGCAGCGGTGAGTAGGCGAGGGTGAACCAGCCGGTGGCCGGACGGCCGTCGCGGTACACCGGGCAGGGCACGTCTTCGCCATAGGTCGGGTGGCCGGCCAGCGCGCGCTCGATCAGGGGCTTCACGCTCGGCCACAGGTCGGGCAGCACCTCGGCCAGCGGCTGCCCCAGCGCCTGCGGATGGCGGCTGTCGAGCAGGGTGGCGAAGGCGGCGTTGTACAGGAAGGTCAGCTGCGGTCCCCACACCACGTACATCGGGAATTCCGATTCGAGGATGAGGCTGGCCGCATTGCGCAGCGTGGGACTCCAGCAGGCGGGCGGGCCGATCGAGCAGCCGGCCCAGTCATGGATGTTGTACCCGGCCCGGATCGCACCGGTGCTGCCGAGCAGATGATAAGCGCGGGTCGCAGCTTCCATGCTGTTCGCTCCGTGGCCGAAAAAGGCCATTTTATGCCGAAATCCCGCGCAGGATGCGGATATGGAACGCGCTTGAAGAAATATTCATTTGCCGCGCAAGAACGAACGATGCCGCCCAAGGAACAAAACGTGCCTCGGGCGAACAGTGCGTCAACACAATGTAATGACAGCTAACCATGCGGTTGGATGGGCATGATTAGCAGAACAGCATGCCAATCATGCCACGTTTTCAGAACTTGGCGCGCACGCCGAACACGATGTTACGGCCCGGCAGCGGCGAGATGTCCTTGAGCAGCGACGTCGACAGGCGAATGTCCTCGTTCAGCAGGTTCTTCGCCAGCAGGAACCAGGTCAGGTCGGTGTTCTGCAGGTGCTGGGTGTAGGACAGGTTGGCGTCGACCTGGTTGTAGCCCGGCGTCGGCGTGCTCTCGAATGCCGCCAGGCGCTCCTGGCCGCGGCCGTGGGTCCAGCTCAGGCCGGCGCGCCAGTCGGCCTGGCGGTAGCCGACGCCGGCGCCGATGCGGTCGGCCGGCTGCAGCGGCAGGCTGCCGCCGTTGTCGAGCTCGCCGCGCGAGGTGTCGGCGAACAGGCGGCCGTTCCAGCCCATGCCGATCTCGTTCCAGGTCAGCTCGGCTTCGGCGCCCTGCACGTGGGCCGGGGCCTGCTCGAACACCCGCTGGCGGAATTCGCCGCCCGCATTGCCGTCTTCGTCCAGCGTCAGGTCGGTGATGTGGCCGTAGATGAAGTCGGAGACGTTGTTGCGGAACAGGTTGGCCTTCCACCGCATCAGGCCGCTCGTCTTTTGCAGCGACAGCTCGATGTTGCGCGAGACTTCCTTCCTAAGGTTGGCGTCGCCGACGTCGAAGGTGAGGGTGGCGTCGTGCGGGCCGCCCGAGTACAGCTCGTCGGTCGCGGGTGCGCGCTGCGCATACGACAGGGTCGCGCCGACGCTGTAGCCCGGGGTGAAGGGCCACAGCGCGCCGACCGAACCGGAACCGAGGCCGAAGCTGCGTGCGCGGTTGCCGACCGGCTCGCGCTTGACGTTCTCGTAGCGCACGCCGGCATTCACGCGCACTGGGCCGAACGAGGCCTCTTCGACCAGGAAGGCGGCCTGCGAGGTCGAGTGGGTGACCGGCACCGTGTCCGGCCCGCCCTCGGCGCTCAGGGCGGAGAAGTGGGTGTTCTCGGTCTGCACCCCGAAGGTGCCGTGCAGGCCGAGGCTGGTCAGCGGCTTGTGGGTCAGTTCCAGGCGCGACTCGAAGGAGCGGTTGGTGAAGATGACTTCGGGCACGCCTTCGTCGTCGATCTCGGCGTGGCGGTAGTCGGTGAAGCCGGCCTTGAAGCGCGCGCTCTCCAGCATCTCCAACGGCGACTTGAGCATGGTGTCGAAGTCGTAGCGGTTCTGGCGCTGGTCGATGCGCGAGCCTTCCTCGGTCGGGATGCCGTACAGGTTCGACAGGTGCGAGGCCGACAGGCCGGCATAGCCCCAGTCGTCGATCCAGGAAGCGCCGGCGCCGATGCTGCGCGCGCGCGTGGCCGAATTCGGCAGGCGGTCCACGGCGGTCGCCCGGTCGTCCAGCACGCCGTTGCCGGGGATCTTGTAGTCCTGGGTGTCGCGCCAGTTGCCGTCGATGTGCATGCCCAGCTTGCCGGTCGAGCCGTCCATCGAGCCGGACAGGTTGCGGCCATTATCGACCGTGCTGTAGCGGCTTTCGACCTGGCCGATCGGCTTGGCTTCCAGCTCGGTCGGGATGCGTTCGTTGACCACGTTGACCAGGCCGCCGATCGCGCCCGAGCCGTACAGCAGGGCCGCCGGGCCGCGCAGGATTTCGATCTGGCGCGCCACCGCGCCTTCGGAGGCCACCGCGTGGTCGTTCGACAGGCCGGACACGTCGGACGTGGCCATGCCGTTTTCCAGCATCTTCACGCGCGAGCCTTCCATGCCGCGGATGATGGGGCGCGAGGCGCCGGCGCCGAAGGCCGAAGCCGATACGCCCAGTTCGCCCTGCAGGGTTTCGCCCAGCGAGCTGCCGACCTTGTCGCGCAATTCGTCGCCGGCCAGTACCTTGGCCGGCGTCAGGATCTGGTCGCCTTCACCGCTGCGCAGCGGATTGGCGGTAACGACGACCTGCTGGACCTTGCCTTCGCTGACGGTCTGGGTCTGCGGATCGGCCGCGGGCGCATCGGCGGCCGCAGTGCCTGCATGAACCAGCGGTTGAAAGGCGAGCAGGATCGCGCTGGCGAGCAGCGTGCGTTGAATCTTCATGTTGTACAACCTCGAGCAAATGGATAACGGACCGCGCAGCCGGCGTCATGCGGGCAGCGTGGACGAGCAAACTTTTTAAAAGGGATGCGGGGTTATCAGGCTCGAGGTGGACCGCGCGGCTGGAAGACGCATTCGGTCAGCAGACAGATGCCCGGGGTGGGCGGCAGCGACGGCGCGGCATAGGCCAGCTCGGCGGGGACGAAGCGGCGGATCGGCGTGGGCAGCGCGAACGCGACCTGGGCACTGGCAGCGCACTGGCCGCACAGGTCGTGCAGGCCGGGCTTCTGCGGCTTGCCGCCGTCGGCACGCTCGGCCGCCGACTGCGCCAGCGTGTCGCGTACTTCCGACCAGTGCGTATAGCCGTGCCCGAGCGACAGCTGCTGCGTAACGAGCAGCAGCAGCGACAGCAACAGGTGAACGAGACTACGCGGCATTCGGGTCCGGAAGGGGGAGGCAAGCGGCTATTCTACGCAGGATGGTTGGATTCTGACAATGAAACTTTCACTACCGTCGTCCCCGGGGACCCATGCTGAGGTCCCGAAGTGCTCTTCACTTTGAAAATACCGTCGCCGCTTCCGACGGTCCGAATTCCATGACTCGGCATGGGTCCCCGCCTTCGCGGGAACGACAGGCAAAAAAAAGCCGGCCCGCAGGCCGGCTTTCATTCATCGGAAGCGCATCAGTCGCGGTTGCCGAAACCGATACCCAGCAACTGCAGCAGCGCCGTGAAGATGTTGTAGATGTTGAGATAGATCGACAGCGTGGCGCTGATGTAATTGGTCTCGCCGCCATTCACCACGCGCTGCACGTCGAACAGCAGCCAGGCCGAGAAGATACCGACCACCATGACCAGCAGCGCCAGGTGCAGCGCCGGGATCTGCAGGAAGGCGTTGGCGACCATCGCCAGCAGCACCACGATGGTGCCGGCGAACAGCCAGCTGCCCATGCCGGAAAAGTCGCGCTTGGACACGGTGGCAATGGTTGCCATCACGCCGAACACGGCCGAGGTGCCGGCGAAGGCGCCCATGATCAGGGCCGGGCCGTTGGCGAAGCCGAGCGTGTGGCGCAGCAGCGGGGCCAGCATCAGGCCCATGAAGAACGTGAAGCCGAGCAGTACCGGTACGCCGGCCGCCGAGTTCTTGGTCTTTTCGATCGCGAACATGAAGCCGAAGGCGATAGCGAAGAACAGCACCATGCCCATGATGCCGCGCGGCAGGAACAGGCCCGACGTGACGCCCAGGTAGGCACCGAACACGGTCGGGATCATCGACAGCGCCAGCAGCCAGTAGGTGTTGCGGACGACACGGTTGCGCGCGGCCTGGGTGGCCACGCCGCCGTAGGATTTTTGCAGGCTGGGAATCATTGATACCTCCGTTGGAAGATTCGCTTTGCACCCCATATGGGGATCAACCCCCGCCGCCAACAGATGCATGGCGAATGTTTAAGTTTCGCCTAAGGGCAATGGCAGGGTATTTACCGTGCCACTCTACCATCTTGGCGGCAAGCGGCGCAATATCGGTCAACCAGTCGAACTATGCTAAAATAGAAGGTTGATTGAGTCCTCAATTCATCTTGTAGAGCGCCTAACATAACCTTCACGGCAGGGCGCAGCGTCGAAAACAGTACGGAAGTACGGCGAGACGATGCAACGCCGCCATGGAGGTTCTGTTAGGCGCTCTTAAACCTTTCTTTTATTGGAGTTTTACATGGCAATCGAACGCACCCTGTCGATCATCAAACCTGACGCCGTCGCTAAGAACGTGATCGGCCAAATCTACAGCCGCTTCGAAGGCGCCGGCCTGAAGGTCGTTGCCGCCCGCATGGCACAGCTGTCGCGCGCCGAAGCCGAAGGCTTCTACGCCGTTCACAAAGAGCGTCCGTTCTTCAAGGATCTGGTCGACTTCATGGTGTCGGGCCCGGTCATGATCCAGGTGCTGGAAGGCGAAGGCGCGATTGCCAAGAACCGCGAACTGATGGGCGCAACCGACCCGAAGAAGGCTGACGCCGGCACCATCCGCGCCGACTTCGCCGACTCGATCGACGCCAACGCCGTGCACGGTTCGGATGCTGCCGAAACCGCCGCCGTCGAAATCGCTTACTACTTCCCGGCCCTGAACGTCTACAGCCGTTAATAGTTATTAATAATTCGATACGTTTCGTATCAAATTATTTTGTTGGTCGGCCCCGGCTGACTTAACATCGCAGTTTCCCGCTCGCCCATGCTCGCCTGCCGCCGTGCGGCAGGCCCCGGCGGGCGGGACTTATTTTGGAATGCACAGGAATCAAAATGGCAACTCTTACCAACTTGCTGGACTTTGATCCCGCGCAGCTCGTCGCCTACTGCGCCGAGTTGGGGGAGAAACCATTCCGCGCCAAGCAATTGCAGCGCTGGATCCACCAGTTCGGCGTCGCCGATTTCGACGAGATGACCGACCTGGCCAAGTCGCTGCGCGAAAAGCTGAAGACCCGCGCGACGGTAACGGCGCCGGGCATCATCAGCGACAACACCTCGAGCGACGGCACCCGCAAGTGGCTGATCGACGTCGGCAACGGCAATGCGGTCGAAACCGTGTTCATCCCGGAAGAAAACCGCGGCACGCTGTGCATCAGCACCCAGGCCGGGTGCGCCGTCAACTGCCGCTTCTGCTCGACCGGCAAGCAGGGCTTCAACCGCAACCTCACCGTGGCCGAAATCATCGGCCAGCTGTGGATGGCCGAGTTCGAACTGCGCCGCACCAAGGGCATCGAGCCGGGTCCGAAGGGCGAGCGCCAGATCACCAACGTGGTCATGATGGGCATGGGCGAGCCGCTGCTGAACTTCGATCCGACCGTCACCGCGCTCAAGCTGATGCTGGACGATAACGCCTACGGCCTGTCGCGCCGCC
>Ga0308163_10000602_pt1 | contig 57464 bp, 50 predicted proteins | sample PhyTR1_FD_201037 | JGI IMG/M metagenome (GOLD analysis project Ga0308163, IMG submission 201037) | Phyllosphere microbial communities from UC Gill Tract Community Farm, Albany, California, United States - DLSLT.R1 | ecosystem: Host-associated > Plants > Phyllosphere > Unclassified | place: USA...
ACCGAATGGCAAAAGACGACGTCATACAGATGCAGGGCGAGATTCTTGAGAATCTCCCAAATGCAACATTTCGAGTGAAGCTGGAGAACGGACACGTGGTGCTCGGGCATATTTCAGGTAAAATGCGGATGAACTATATTCGCATTCTCCCTGGAGACAAGGTGACGGTGGAGTTGACGCCGTACGACCTGAGCCGAGCCCGCATTGTGTTCCGTACCAAGTAACACACTGAATCAAACCAAAGAAGCGAAAGAAAGAGCCCCAAAATGAAAGTTCTCGCATCAGTCAAGCGGATCTGCCGCAACTGCAAGATCATCAAGCGCAAAGGCGTAGTCCGCGTAATCTGCGTGGAACCACGTCACAAGCAGCGTCAAGGTTAATCGAGGAATAACAAATGGCACGTATTGCAGGGGTTAATATCCCAAATCATCAGCATACCGTTATCGGCCTGACAGCCATCTACGGTGTTGGCCGTCCACGCGCAGAGAAAATCTGTGCATCGACCGGTGTAGCAACCAACAAAAAGATCAAAGATCTGGATGACAGCGAACTGGAAAAACTGCGCGATGAAGTAGGTAAATTCATCGTCGAAGGCGATCTGCGTCGTGAACTGTCCATGAACATCAAGCGTTTGATGGATCTGGGTTGCTACCGCGGCATGCGTCATCGCAAGGGTCTGCCTTGCCGTGGCCAGCGTACGCGTACGAACGCACGTACCCGCAAGGGACCGCGTAAAGCCGCTCAATCGCTGAAAAAATAATCCGCTAGGGAATAATTATGGCCAAGTCGCAAAATAACGCCGCATCAGCACGCGTGCGTAAAAAAGTTAAAAAGAACGTCGCTGAAGGCATCGCACATGTCCACGCTTCTTTCAATAACACCATCATTACCATCACCGATCGTCAAGGCAATGCCTTGTCGTGGGCTACCTCCGGCGGTGCAGGCTTCAAGGGTTCGCGTAAATCGACCCCATTCGCAGCGCAGGTCGCCGCGGAAGCCGCTGGTAAAGTGGCAGTTGAGTGTGGCGTAAAGAACCTGGAAGTACGTATCAAGGGCCCAGGTCCTGGTCGTGAATCCGCCGTTCGCGCGCTGAACAACCTGGGCATCAAGATCACCGAGATCCAGGACGTGACGCCGGTACCGCACAACGGTTGCCGTCCACCGAAACGTCGTCGTATCTAAGACAGTATTGCAGTGGGCGCCCCGGCGCCAGCTGCTCTTCTGTTTGTTGTATTGAGTACAGTTGTGTGAAAACGCTGGAGCAGGGAGCCGGAAACGGTTATACTGCCCGGCTGTTCTTGCCTGTCAAATTGTATTTGACGGGTTTTTCGTTTTCAGCCACCGTCTGATCGCAAGTGAATCAGACTAGCGCCTAACCGCATCAGTGTGTTTGATCATGCATGTGGCTGGGGCGTTATCATTTAATAAAAGGAAGTATCGTGGCACGTTATATCGGACCTAAAGCAAAACTCTCCCGCCGTGAAGGTACAGACCTGTTCCTGAAGAGCGCACGCCGCTCGCTGGACAGCAAGTGCAAACTGGACGTCAAGCCAGGCCAGCACGGTGTCAAATCCGGCGCCCGCACCTCGGACTACGGTAACCAACTGCGCGAAAAGCAAAAAGTCAAGCGCATGTACGGCGTGCTGGAACGTCAATTCCGCCGCTACTTCGCTGAAGCGGACCGTCGTAAAGGCAACACCGGCGAAACGCTGTTGAAGTTGCTGGAAACGCGTCTGGACAACGTTTGCTACCGCATGGGCTTTGGCTCGACCCGCGCTGAAGCGCGTCAACTGGTCAGCCACAAAGCGTTCACCGTGAACGGTATCGTTGTCAACATCGCTTCGTACTCGGTCAAAGTCGGCGATATCGTCGCTGTTCGTGAAAAATCGAAAAAGCAAGTGCGTATCGTTGAAGCACTGTCGCTGGCCGAACAAGTTGGTATGCCTAGCTGGGTTTCGGTTGATGCCAAGAAAATGGAAGGTACCTTCAAGTCCCTGCCAGAACGTAACGAAATCGCCAACGACGTCAACGAATCGCTGATCGTCGAGCTGTACTCGCGTTAATCGTATCAAGTAGCAAGATTCCCGCCCACTCGTTTTCTTTCGAGTGGGCGTTTTACTAATGCCATCAGCCTTATCGGCGTAACGAGCCGAGGGTATTGAAAAGGACATTTCATGCAAAACAGTTTGTTGAAGCCACGTATTATCGATGTTGAAGCTCTCGGTGCAGGTCACGCCAAGGTCGTGATGGAACCGTTCGAGCGCGGCTATGGCCACACATTGGGTAACGCGTTGCGCCGCGTTCTGCTGTCGTCGATGGTGGGCTACGCGCCGACCGAAGTGACGATCGCTGGCGTCGTCCACGAATATTCCTCCCTCGATGGCGTGCAAGAAGACGTCGTCGATCTGTTGCTGAACTTGAAGGGTGTGGTTTTCAAAGTCCACAACCGCGATTCGGTAACCCTGACCCTGAAAAAAGAAGGCGAAGGCGCGATCCTGGCCTCCGACATCGACCTGCCGCACGACGTCGAACTGATCAACCCTGACCACGTGATCGCCCACCTGACCGCCGGTGGCAAGCTGGACATGCAGATCAAGGTTGAAAAAGGCCGCGGCTACGTTCCTGGTAACGTGCGTCGCCTGTCGGAAGACACCAACAAGACCATCGGCCGCATCATCCTGGACGCGTCGTTCTCGCCAGTGCGCCGCGTGTCGTACTTCGTTGAATCGGCGCGCGTCGAACAGCGTACCGACCTGGACAAGCTGATCATCAATATCGAAACCAACGGCGTGATCTCGCCGGAAGAAGCGATCCGCCAGTCGGCCCGCGTCCTGGTGGACCAGTTGAATGTGTTCGCTGCCCTGGAAGGCACGGAAGCCGCCGCGGAAGCACCATCGCGCGCTCCGCTGGTCGATCCTATCCTGCTGCGTCCAGTCGACGACCTGGAGTTGACCGTGCGTTCGGCCAACTGCCTGAAAGCGGAAAACATCTACTACATCGGCGACCTGATCCAGCGTTCGGAAAACGAGCTGCTGAAAACGCCGAACCTGGGCCGCAAGTCCCTGAACGAAATCAAGGAAGTGCTGGCATCGCGCGGCTTGACCTTGGGCATGAAGCTGGAAAACTGGCCGCCTGCCGGCCTGGAAAAGTAATTCGAAGTTTGCAGCAAACTGCCTGGGACAGGTGTCCCAGGCTTTTATTTTTGAAGTACCAAACCGGTCCGCGATGAAGCACTTGCTTCATTGATCGAAGAACTGGATTTAAACTCACTACCGAAAGGATTTACCATGCGTCACGGTCACGGCCTCCGTAAACTGAATCGTACCTCGTCCCACCGTCTGGCAATGCTGCGCAACATGACAGTATCGCTGCTGCGTCACGAAGCGATCAAAACCACCCTGCCAAAAGCAAAAGAACTGCGCCGCGTTGTCGAGCCAATTCTGACCATCGGCAAAACCGATTCCCTGGCAAACAAGCGTCTGGCCTTCAACCGCCTGCGCGACCGTGAAATGGTCGTCAAGCTGTTCGCTGAACTGGGCCCGCGTTATGCCAACCGTAACGGTGGTTATGTGCGTATCCTGAAAATGGGCTTCCGCGTCGGCGACAATGCTCCTATGGCATTCGTTGAACTGATGGATCGTCCAGATACGACCGAAGCAGTTGAAGTCGCTGGCGAGTAATCGCAGCAAGCTCTTCCGAGAAAGCCAGGCCTAGCCTGGCTTTTTTGCTTTCTGCTGCAGCCAGCTCTGCCGCGGTGTACTATTCTTCTTTCGCGCCGGCCCCGCACGCCCGCGCGGCTCTCAGTCGAATGGTCAAAAAGGTCGTAGTTCATGTTCCGTTTCCCTTCCCGCGCCACGCCGCTGCATCAATTATCTCTCTGGTTTGCCGGCTTTCTGTTCTTGTTGATGGCCCTGTTTGGCGCCGGCCACGCCCGCGCCGACGATGAATTCCTCGACCCCGAACTGGCGTTCAAGTTTTCCGCCCGCATGCAGGACCCGGCCACCATCGCGGTGACCTATGTGATCGCCGATGGCTACTATATGTACCATGAGCGCTTCAAGTTCGAGGCCACCGGCGCCACCCTGGGCGAACCCGTATTCCCGAAAGGTAAGGTCAAGTTCGACGAAACTTTCCAGAAGAACGTCGAGACCTTCCGCCACACGCTGACCATCACCATTCCGGTGCAGGCGAATGGCGCCTTCACGCTCAAATCGACCGGCCAGGGCTGCTCGGACAAGGGCCTGTGCTATGCGCCGCAGGATGCCACGGCAAAACTGACCGGCGCCGGCGGCCAGAGCCTGGCGCCAGGCGCGGTCGCCTCGAAATTCGCGCTGCCGGCCGCGCCACAGGTCGATACCAAGGCCATCAATGGCCCGCAGGCGCAAGCGTCGCCGGGCGTCTCCGTGATGAGCATTCCGCAAGCCGATATCACCAGCACGCCCGATCCTGTCGCCGCAGCGCCGGTATCGGTGGCCACGCCGGCCGCGGCCCCCGCGCCAACGGAGATGGGCAGCATTGAATCAGCCTTGAAAGGCGGCAAGCTGCTGGTCATCGTGCCGCTGTTCATGCTGCTGGGCCTGGGCCTGGCGTTTACCCCGTGCGTGCTGCCGATGGTGCCGATCCTGTCGTCGATTATCGTTGGCGATGGCGCCAAGGTCAGTCGCTCGCGCGGCCTGCTGCTGTCGCTGACGTATGCGCTGGGCATGGCGATCGTCTATACGGCGCTGGGCGTGGCGGCGGGCCTGGCCGGCGAAGGCCTGGCGGCCAAGCTGCAGAACCCGTGGGTGCTCGGCTTCTTTGCACTGTTGATGGCAGGCCTGTCGCTGTCGATGTTCGGCTTTTATGAGCTGCAGGTACCGGCCTTCTTGCAGGGCAAGCTGGCGACCGTGTCGAACCAGCAGTCTTCGGGCCGCCTGGCGGGCGTGTTCGTGATGGGCGCAATCTCGGCCCTGATCGTGGGCCCGTGCGTGGCCGCGCCGCTGGCCGGCGCCTTGCTGTACATCAGCCAGACGCGCGACGTCGTGATCGGCGGCAGCGCCCTGTTTGCGATGGCGGTCGGCATGAGCGTGCCGCTGATCCTGGTCGGCGTCTCGGCCGGCGCCTTGCTGCCGCGCGCCGGCGCCTGGATGGATGCCGTGAAACGTTTCTTCGGCGTGCTGCTGCTGGGCGTGGCCTGGTGGCTGGTGTCGCCGGTGCTGCCGGGTATCGTGCAGATGCTGGGCTGGACCGCGCTCTTTATCGGCTACGGCATGTATCTGCTGGTCGGCAAAAGTTCTTCCAAAAACGCCTGGGTGGCCAAGGCCTTCGGCCTGGTGTTCGCCATCCTCGGCGCGGTACAACTGGTGGGCGCGGCCAGTGGCGGGCGCGATCCGCTGGCGCCATTGGCCCACCTGGGCGGTGGCCAGGTCCATCCGCACGCTTTTACACGCGTAAAAACCGTGGCGCAGCTCGATGCGGCGCTGGCGCAATTAAATGGCAAGACGGCGCTGCTCGATTTTTACGCCGACTGGTGCGTGTCGTGCAAGGAGATGGAAAAGCTGACCTTCGTGGCGCCGGCCGTGCGCGACAAGATGGGCATGTCGGTGCTGCTGCAGGTCGACGTGACGGCCAATGATGCGGACGACAAGGCCATGCTGAAGCGCTTTCAACTGTTCGGCCCGCCCGGCATCATCATGTTCAATCCACAAGGCCAGGAGATCCCGCAGTCGCGCGTGATCGGCTTCCAGAATGCGGAAACGTTCCTGACTTCGCTGGGAAAACTTGACGGTCAGTAAGCCGCCACTACCGACATGAACGACAAAAAGGCCTGCATGCAGGCCTTTTTTTTGGTCGATTAAAACTTAACCGGCTTTATGCTGCTGGCCGCCACCATGGCCACGGTGACCACGCATGCCGCCATGCTTGCCGCCCGGCACGCTGTCATTGAACACTTTCTGTTGCTCCGGCGTCAGCACCGCATAAAACGTTTTCAGCGAGGCCAGGCGGCTTTCCTGGCCGGCGATGCGTTCTTTCGACATGGCGATCCATTGCTCCATGCGCTCGGGCGCCGACAGCTTGGCGAACGCTTCGCGCCTGGCCTTCCAGTCGCCGGCGGGTTTTTTCGGCGCGCTGGCGGCCGTGAAGGTGGTCCAGGCCGGTTCCTGGGCGGCGGTCAGTTTCAGCTTGTCGTGCAGGCGCGCCTGGTATTTGGCCATGCGTTCGGCCGGGTTGCCGCGATGTTCGCCACCGCGTTCGCCACGATGCGCGCGCGGGCCGTCCGGTGCGGCCTTCGGGTTGCTGGTGGCTGCCGGTGTGCCGGCGGGGGCTTGCTGGGCGTGGACGGTCAGCGATGCGGCACCCATGCCGAGTACGCTCAGCGCGACGATCAGGTGTTTGCGTACGGTGTGAAATGAGGTGTTCATCTGGATTCCTTTATGAGTGAAGAGAGCATGTACATGTCTGTGCACATGAATCCAGTGTGGCGGCCCCATGTTTCTCCGAAGTGTCCGCTGTCCGACAGTTTGTATCCGTATGTTTCGTCACATGGTCTATATACAAGACGATACAAATGCGCTGTGCACGCCCGTGTGAAGTGGGGATAATTCAGTCATGGAAACCACTTCTACAATACTGATCGTCGACGACGACCGCGATATCCGCAGCCTGCTGGCGGATTACCTGGAAACCAACGCCTACCGCACCCTGGGCGCGGCCGATGGCACGGCCATGTGGAAGGTGCTGGACGAAACCCGGCCCGACCTGATCGTGCTCGACCTGAACCTTCCCGGCGACGACGGCCTGACCCTGTGCCGCAAGCTGCGCGCGCAGTCGACCGTGCCGGTCATCATGCTGACCGCCCGCAATGAACCGCTGGACCGCATCCTGGGCCTGGAAATGGGCGCCGACGATTATTTGCCGAAACCGTTCGAGCCGCGCGAGCTGCTGGCACGCATCCGCAGCGTGCTGCGCCGCAGCCATGCGATGCCATCCAACGCGCCGTCCGACAAGGCCCAGCAGATCCGCTTTTCCGGCTGGACGCTGGATCTGACGGCGCGCCACCTGCTCAACCCGACCGGCGTGGTGATCATGCTGTCGGGCGCGGAATTTCGTTTATTGCGCGTGTTCCTCGAGCACCCGAACCGCGTGCTCAACCGCGACCAGCTGCTGAACCTGACGCAAGGGCGCGACGCCGACCCGTTCGACCGCTCGATCGATATCCAGATCAGCCGTTTGCGGCAAAAGCTCGGTGAAGATGCGCGCCTGCCGCAAATCATCAAGACGGTGCGCAACGGCGGCTATGTGCTGGCCGGCCAGGTCAATGTGGAGCCGCACGCGTGAAGGCCTTCCTCGGTTCGATGACGGGGCGCGTCTTCATGGTGCTATTGATCGGCGTGGTGGCTTCGGCCGCGCTGACGCAGTGGCTGGCCGTGGGCGAGCGCCAGCGGGCGATCGAACAGTACCGCGACTATCACGCCGTCGAGCGCGCCGAGCAACTGGTGATGTCGACCGACATGGTGCCGCTGGCGTCGCGCGCGGCCTACCTGAAGGTGGCCAACAAGGGCAGCGTGCGGCTGGAACTGCGGCCGGACGCCGAACACGCGGCCGGCGCGCCGACCGAGTTTTCCAGCGCGCTGCAAGCCAAGCTTGGCGAGGCCTTCAAGGTGACCGCGCTGGCCCAGCTGCCGCTGGCCTGCGTCAAGCCGAAGAAAGCGCCGGGCCTGTTTTCGCCCAAGCCGTGGGGCGGCACCTGCGAAAGCCTGGACGTGCGGATGCAGGACGGCCATATGCTGCGCCTCTTGGTGCTGCCGCCGCGCCAGCCCGCCTTTGCCGAGCACAATGACTGGATGACCTTGCTGCCTTTCCTGATCAGCATCGCCATCCTGGCCTACCTGGTCACGCGCATGACGATGCGGCCGCTGAAACAGCTGGCGCAGGCGGCCAAGGACCTGGGCAACGACATCAACCATCCGCCGCTGGCCCTGACGGGCGCCAGCGAAATCCGCCAGGCCAGCGCGGCCTTCAATGCCATGCAGGCGCGCATCCGCCAGCATATCTTCCAGCGCACGCAGATGCTGGCCGCCATCACCCACGACTTGCAAACGCCGCTCACGCGCTTGCGCCTGCGGCTGGAAAAAGTGGCCGACTCGGACCTGCACGAACGCCTGGTGGGCGACTTGTCGGCCATGCAGAGCATGGTCAAGGAAGGGCTGGACCTGGCGCGTTCGATGGACAGCACCGAAGCGATGCAGGCGCTCGACCTCGATTCCCTGCTCGACAGCGTCTGTTCGGACGCCGCCGATGCGGGCCAGAACGTGACCCTGGAAGGCCATGCCGGCATGGCCCTGATGGGCCGCCCGATCGCCATGCGGCGCTGCCTGGTCAACCTGATCGACAATGCCGTCAAGTATGGCCAGCATGCGCAGGTCACGGTCGAGCGCCTGACGGGCGCGGCGCGCATCCGCATCCGCGATGGCGGCCCCGGCATTGCGCCGGAGCAGCTGGCCAAGGTGTTCGAACCGTTCTACCGCATCGAGACCTCGCGCTCGCGCGAATCCGGCGGCACCGGCCTGGGCCTGACGATTGCGCGCAATATCGCCGAGCAGCACGGCGCCACGGTTTTGCTGTCCAATCATGTGGACGGCGGGCTGGAAGTGACCCTGGTGGTGCCACAGTATTACGCAGGAAAGTGATGATTTTCCGTACCGCTTTCATGCGACAATATCGCCCTTAATGCCGTTAGGCAATTAAATTCAACCTGCAAATCCGCGCCGAGACAGCGTGACGAATAATGAAAAAAACTAGCCTGGCAATCCTGGTCGGTGCCGCCCTGTGTATCGGTGGCGGCATCTGGTATTTCAATCATCAGCCTGCCGACAAGGCCAAGGGCGGGGCGGCCAAAGGGGGAGGGCAGGCGCCGACCAGCGTCAGCGTCATCAAACCCGTGCGCCAGGACGTGGCCATCGTGCTGCAGGCCAATGGCAGCGTGACGCCGATCAGCAGCGTCGACCTGCATCCGCAAACCACCAGCACGATTGCCAAGGTGCATATCAAGGAAGGCCAGTTCGTCAAACAGGGCGAGCTGATGTTCACGCTGGACGCGCGCACCGAAAGCGCCAACGTGGAAAAAGCCCAGGCGCAAGTGTTGCGCGACCGCGCCTCGGTGCTCGATTTTGAGCGCCAGCTCAAGCGCAGCACCGATTTGCTCAGCAAGAACTTCATCGCCCAAGGCGCCGTCGATACCCTGCAAAGCCAGCTCGACGCGGCGCGCGCCTTGCTGGCCGCCGACCAGGCCGCCTTGCGCGCGGCGCAGGTCGATTCCAGCTACACCATCTTGCGCGCGCCCCTGAGCGGTCGGGTCGGCGCCATCGGCGTGTACCCGGGCAGCCTGGTGCAGCCGACCACTTCGCTCACCAGCATTACCCAGCTCGACCCGATCGATGTCGTGTTCACCTTGCCGGAAAGCAGCTTGTCGGCCCTGCTGTCGGCGCAGAAAGCGGGCGAGGTACCGGTCACGGCGCTGCTGGCGGACGCCGGCGGCAAGCAGGTCCAGGGCAAGCTGAACTTTATCGACAACGCCGTCGACCCGACCTCGGGCATGATCAAGGTCAAGGCCCGTTTCGGCAATACGCAAACCGATCTGTGGCCGGGCCAGTACATCAATACCCAGATGACGGTGCAAACCCTGAAAGACGCCCTCGTCATTCCGCAAAACGCCATCATCACCACCACCGCCGGCACCCTGGTCTACACCATGCAGGCCGACAACACGGCCAAGGCGAACAAGGTCACGCGCGTGCATGCGTTTGGCCCGAACGCCGCCGTGACGGGCTTGAATGGCGATGAGCAGGTGATCGTCGACGGCAAGCAGAACCTGCGTCCGGGCAGCAAGGTGCGCCTGGCCGAAAAACGCCCCGATGCCACCCCGGCCGCGGCCGCCACGCCAACGGGCAAGCCAGCATGAACCTGTCCGAACTGAGCATACGCCGCCCCGTGATGGTGGTGCTGCTGTCCCTCTCCATCATCCTGGCCGGCGTGCTGGCGTATCTGCGCATTCCCGTGGCGGCCTTGCCGAGCTATAACACGCCCGTTATCAACGTCAGCGCCGACCTGGCCGGCGCCAGCCCGGAAACCATGGCGTCATCCGTCGCCTTGCCGCTGGAAAAGCAGTTTTCCACCATCTCGGGCCTGAGCCTGATCACCTCCACCAGTACCCTGGGCAACACCTCCTTGACCCTGGAATTCGATTCCAGCATCAATGTCAACGAGGCGGCGGTCGACGTGCAGGCGGCGCTGCTGCGCGCCCAGCGCCAGTTGCCGACCGAAATGACGGACCTGCCGTCCTATCGCAAGGTCAATCCGGCCGACGCGCCGGTGCTGTTTATCCAGATGACCTCGCCATCGTTGAATCTGTCGGACCTGAACGACTACGCGGAAAACCTGATCGCGCCCAGCCTGTCGACCCTGCCCGGCGTGGCGCAGGTGGTGGTCAACGGCCAGAAGCGCTTTGCCGTGCGCGTGCGGGCGCGCGCCGACCTGATGAATGCGCGTGACCTGACCATGGACGAGCTGGCCACGGCGCTGCGTACCTCGAACACCAATTCGCCGCTGGGCATCCTGGACGGCCCCAGCCAGACCCTGACCATCCAGGGCAATCCGCAGATGATGAAGGCGGCCGATTTTTCCGAACTGATCGTCGCCAGCCGCAATGGCCAGCCGGTGCGCCTGAAAGACGTGGCCGAAGTGGAAGACAGCTTTCAATCGATCAAGGCGGTCGGCAGCTTCAATGGCGAGCGCTCGATCAGCCTGATGGTGCAGCGCCAGCCCGACGCCAATACGGTGCAGGTGGTCGACGGCGTGCGCCGCCTGTTGCCGGGCTTCAAGGAACAACTGCCGCAGTCGATCCAGATCAGCCTGGTCAACGACCGTTCGCTGTCGATCCGCGAAGCCATCCACGACGTCAACCTGACCCTGGCGCTCACTGTGGTGCTGGTGGTGCTGGTGATTTTCCTGTTCCTGCACCGCGCGGCCGCCACCTTCATTCCGGCCGTCACCATGCCGATTTCCTTGCTGGGCGCGCTGGCCTTGCTGTACTGGCTCGGCTACAGCCTCGACAATATTTCGCTGCTGGGCATTACCCTGGCCGTCGGCCTGGTAGTCGATGACGCCATCGTGGTGCTGGAAAACATCGTGCGCCATATCGAGATGGGCAAGAAGCCGATCCAGGCGGCGCTGGTGGGCGCCAAAGAGATGGGTTTTACCATCATTTCGATTTCCGTCTCGCTGGTGGCCGTGTTTATCCCGATCTTCTTCATGCCGGGCGTGATCGGCCTGCTGTTCCATGAATTTGCGGTGGTGGTCTCGCTGGCGATCCTGGTGTCGGCCATCGTTTCTTTGACCCTGGTGCCGATGCTGGCCAGCCGCTTCCTGCCGGCCGGCGCTCACGACCATGACCACGCCCAGGAAAAAACCTTTATCGGCCGCCACTTCGAAGCCGGTTTTACGCGCGTGCGCAATGGTTATGTCTTCGTGCTCGACAAGGCGCTGGCGCACCGCAACGTGGTGCTGCTGATTGCGGTGGCCACGTTTGCCCTGACCGTGATTCTGTACGCCACGATACCGAAAGGCTTCTTCCCCGAGGAAGACCTGGGCCAGATCCAGGTCAATACGGAGGCGTCGGAAGATATCTCGTCGGAAGCGCTGCAAGCCTTGCAGGCGCGCATGGCGGCCGTCATCAAGGCCGACCCCAGCGTGCAGGACGTGACCTCGTTTGTCGGCGGCGGCAATACCGGCCGCATGTTCATGGTGCTCAAACCGCGCAGCGAACGGCCGAAAATGCCGGTGGTGCTGGAAAACCTGCGCCGGGCCACCAGCGCCGTGCCCGGCATGGCCGTGTATTTCCGTCCCGTGCAGAACTTGCAGCTGGGCGGGCGCCAAAGCAAGAGCCGTTACCAGTACACCCTGCAAAGCGTCAGCCCCGACGCCCTGAATGACTGGGCCGAGAAATTCCTGGCTGGCATGCGCGCCGATCCGGCCTTCCGCGACGTCACCAGCGATTCGCAGATCAAGGGCTTGCAGGCGTCCTTGAAGATCGACCGCGACAAGGCGAACATGCTGGGCGTGCAGATGTCGGACATTCGCACCGCGCTCTACAGTGCCTTTGGCGAGCGGCAAGTGTCGACCATTTATTCCTCCGCCGCCAGCTACTACGTGATCCTGGAGGCGGCCACGCCGGACCGCCAGTATGACGATGCGCTGACGCGCGTGTCGGTGCGCAGCAAGACGGGCGAACTGGTCAAATTGTCGAGCATTGCCCGTGTCGAGCGCACCATCGGACCCACCTCCGTCAATCACCAGGGCCAATTGCAGGCCGTCACCATCGCCTTCAACCTGGCGCCGGACGTGCCCTTGGGGATCGCCACCGGCAAGATCGACGTGATGAGCAAGGGCATGAACTTGCCCGCTTCCATTATCACCCGCTACGGCGGCGACGCGGCCGTATTCCAGGATTCGCAGGCAAGCCAGATCATCCTGATCATCGCCGCGCTGGCCGTCATCTACGTGCTGCTGGGCGTGTTGTACGAAAGCTATATCCACCCGCTGACCATTCTGGCCGGCCTGCCGTCGGCGGCCGTCGGCGCGCTGTTGACCCTGCGCCTGTTCGGCATGGACCTGACGATGATCGCGATTATCGGTATTTTGATGCTGATCGGCATCGTCAAGAAAAATGCCATCATGATGATCGACTTTGCCTTGCATGCGCAGAGGAACGAAGGCCTGGCGCCAGCCGAAGCGATCCGCCAGGCATGCATCCTGCGTTTCCGCCCGATCATGATGACCTCGGCGGCGGCGCTGATGGGCGCCTTGCCGATCGCGCTGGGCCTGGGCGCCGGCGCCGAGCTGCGCCAGCCGCTGGGCCTGGCCGTGGTTGGCGGCCTGATCTTCTCGCAAGTGATCACCCTGTTCATCACGCCCGTGATCTATCTGTTCCTCGATAAATACAGCGGCACCGGGCCGATGACGGACGAGCAACTGGTGGCGCTCGACAACAAAGCCTGATTGCTTGGGCGAAAAACACAGCGGCGCGCCATTCCCCCCGGAAAGGCGCGCCGTTTTTTTGTTACCTGGCTGTAAGAAGGGTGATACATACGGTAACAACCATCAAGAGCCGCTTCGGCTACTCTTCATGGCGGTGCAAGGAATGCCGCGATCCTGTACGCTTCGGGTGGCAAGGGCGCTGCAAGTGTTCCCAAAAGCCAGCGAGTCTGGCACTATGACTGCCCTGTCAGATTAACTTTGTTGCTACAAAGAAAGCACGATTCATTTTGCATGACACGACCCACCCGATGGCTGCCGATACCGGCTATTGCCCCACTTGCGGGCAGTTGATCCAGCCGCCACTGGCCTATGGCGCGAAGACCAGCACCCGCCGCAAGGTGATACTGGGCGTGTCTGTCCTGCTGCACGTGCTGATTGCCGCGTATGCCTTGCTGCATACGGAAACCATCGAGAAGCTCCCACCGGCCAAGAAAGAAAGCGCGATGGTGTATATCGCGCCGATGAAGGACAAGCCGCAGCCGAAGCCACAGCCGCAACCGACGCCCAAGCCGACGCCGAAGCCCAAGGAAACCAAGGTCGCCAAGGTCAAGCCGCCGCCGACGCCAAGAAAACCGGTGGAGGTCAGCAAGGGCGTGCAGACCGCAAAGCCGAAGCTGGAAACCTTTACGCCGCCGCTGGTGTCGAAAGTGCCGTTGCCGCCGCCGCCAGCCGAAGACATGGGCGCCATGATCGAGAAGCGCCGCCAGCAGCGCCAGGCGCAGCAGCCTGCGCAACCTGCCGAGGAAAGCGAAAACGACCGTGCCATGCGCGTGGCCAAGGCCAATATCGCCGGTGCGCAAGGCCGCAACTCGGGCAGCGACAATGACGATTCGGGTGGCGTGTTTTCCATCGTCAACCAGACCTCGTTCAGTGCCGAAGTCAAGTTCAAGGGCTGGAACGGCAACTTCAAGCGCAACTGGCTGAAGCAGGAAAAAGTTGAGCTGGGCAATGAGCCCGATATCGAATCGGCCATCATCAAGAAGATGATCCAGCTGATCCGTGCCGAAAAGCCGGGCGACTTCGTGTGGGAATCGCGCCGCCTGGGCCGCAACGTCAACCTCAGCGCCCGCGTCGAGGATACGGCCGAGCTGACCGCGTTCCTGCGCCAGGAATTCTTTTCCGAAAAACGGCCAGGGCCGGGCCGGCGTTAAGTCTCAGCCATGAAAAAAGGCGGCTCACGCAAGTGAGCCGCCTTTTTACCATCCGACGCCTGAAAATCAGGCTGGTTTATCCGCTTCCGGCTCGACGTCGTCTTCCATCTCGATCAGTTCCACCATCTCGGCGGCGCCGTCTTCGCTGATGCCGGCCAGTTCCATGATTTTGTCATTGGCTTCCTCGATGCCGACCCGTTTCAGGGCCGAGAACAGCTGCACCGTGAACGGGAAGCCGACGCCGTCTTCATCGACATAGCTGTCGAGCTTTGCCTTGGCCTGGCGCAGGGCGTTCACCGATTCATTGCGGTTCAGCTTGTCGACTTTCGTCAAAATGCAGTGGATCGGCTTGCCGGTCGGCGCGAACCATTCCAGCATCTGGATATCGAGGTCCGTAAACGGGCGGCGCGAATCCATGATCAGAATCAGGCCGGCCAGCTGTTCGCGGCGCTGTACATAGTCGCCCAGCAGACGCTGCCAGTGCAGCTTGGCCGAGCCCGACACTTCCGCATAGCCATAACCGGGCAAGTCGACCAGCAGGCATTCGATCTCTTCGACGATGGTGGCATCCTTGCGGTGCTGGCCGACGTGGGCGCCGCCGATCGAGAAATAGTTGATATGCTGGGTACGGCCCGGCGTCTTGGAGGCGAACGCCAAGCCTTTCTGATTGCACAAAATATTGATGGCGGTCGATTTGCCGGCATTGGAGCGGCCGGCAAAAGCGATTTCCGGCACCGAGGTATCGGGCAGGTCGCGCAGTTGGTTGACGGTCGTAAAGAAACGGGCTTGCCAGAGTTTTGACATGGGAGTAGTAATGCAAGAAAAGGGAGCGATAAGAGAGCAATAACGCCAAGAAGCTATTGTACAATAAGGAGTTGTTAATTGTTGCCGGCGTAGCAGCGATGCGGCTTGCGGCCCTGAAAATAATGCAAAAATCCCAGGGCGCGGCAATGTCCACCATTAATTTTTCACTGTCCCAGGGTGCCTGAATGAATCGTGCATTTTCACCGTTGTTCAAATCCATGTTGCTCGCTTTGCTGGCCGTGTCGGCAACTGTTTCTGCCGCTGAAGCACCGAAGGCCGCCGTCAAAGCCGATGCCAACAAGGGCGCCACCCTGTACGCCGATGGCGACGCCGCACGCGGCTTGCCCGCCTGCGTCTCCTGCCATGGCGCAGCCGGCAATTCCACCATCGCCGTCAATCCCAAGCTGGCCGGCCAGCACGAAAACTACCTCTACAAGCAGCTGGTCGACTTCACCACGCCGCAGCGCAACCAGCCCGTGATGTCGACCTACGCCAAGATGCTCAGCGATGCCGACAAGAAAAACGTCGCCGCCTACCTGGGTGCGCAGCTGGCCAAGCCGGGCGCCGCCAAGAACAAGGACACCATCGAGCTGGGCAAGAAGATTTATCGGGGCGGCATCGCTTCGAAACAAGTCGCGGCCTGTGCCAGCTGTCATGGCGCGGCGGGCAATGGCATTCCCGTGCAATATCCGCGCATCGCCGGCCAGCACCAGGACTACACCGTGGCCCAGCTGGCCATGTTCCGCAGCACCAAGGCCGACGCGCGCAAGAACAGCGCCGAAATGCACACCATCGCCGCGCGCATGTCGGACGATGAAATCGCCGCGGTGGCGGACTACATCGCCGGCCTGAAATAACTTTCCATAGCGGCAATATCTTGCCGGGCACTGCGGTGCGGATGAAAAAAAGGGCGGCCATGGCAAGGGCTGCCCTTTTTTATGGCCCCGGCCAAACTGGGTTATGCTGCCGCCTTGCGCAGACGAAACCCCTCCCGCTTTTTTAGATTGCCATTCAGTATGAGTAATAACATGATAGTAGTTCAAGCATGAGTACCAGCACCACCGGAATCGAACTCAAAACGCAGCGCCGCAGCCTGGCCGAATTCGTCGAACTGATCTCGTCGATGCGCTTTGCCATCAGCCTGCTGACCCTGATCGCGGTGTCGTCCGTGATCGGCACCGTGCTCAAGCAGAACGAGCCGATGCCCAATTACATCAACCAGTTCGGTCCGTTCTGGTTTTCCGTATTCGACAAGCTGAGCCTGTATTCGGTGTATTCGGCCTGGTGGTTCCTGCTGATCATGGGTTTCCTGGTCGCCTCGACCTCGCTGTGCATCGTGCGCAATGCGCCGAAGATGCTCAAGGACATGCGCAGCTGGCGCGAAACCGTGCGCGAACAGTCCTTGCGCAATTTCCACCACAAGGCCGAATGGCTGGCGGCGCTGCCGCGCGCCGCGCTGGCGCAGCAGATGGTGATGCGCCTGAAAGACGCCGGCTACCAGGCCAAGATCGTGGAAAAAGACAACGCCACGCTGGTGGCGGCCAAGCGCGGCGCGGCCAACAAATGGGGCTATATCTTTGCCCACGGCGCCATCGTCATCATCTGCGTCGGCGGCCTGCTGGACTCGGAAATGCCGATCAGGGTGCAACAATGGTTCTTCGGCAAGACCCCGTTTGCCGGCAGCGGCGTGATCGCCGAGATTCCCGCCCAGCACCGTTTGAGCCTGTCGAACCCCACCTTCCGCGGCAATACCATGATCCCGGAAGGCTCGACCAGCAGCACCGCCATCATTCCGCAAGCCGATGGTGTGCTGATCCAGGACTTGCCGATCACTATCCTGCTGAAGAAATTCCATATCGATTTTTATAGCACCGGCATGCCCAAGCTGTTCGCCAGCGACGTGGTGGTCACCGACCATGAAACGGGCAAGAGTTTTCCGGCCACCATCAAGGTGAACCAGCCGCTGCTGTACAAAGGCCTGGCCCTGTACCAGTCCAGCTTTGAAGATGGCGGCAGCAAGCTCAAGCTGACCGGTTTTCCGATGGCCGGCAAGACCGACAAACGTTTCGATATCGGCGGCGAAGTGGGCGGCAGCACGCCGCTCGAACGCAGCGACGGCAATTCGTATAGCGTCGAATGGTCGGGTTTTCGTCCCTTCAACGTGGAAAACATGAGTTCCGGCCAGGATGTGCGGGCCGTCAGCAAGGCCGAAAGTTTCAATGAAAAATTCGCCGTCGGCCTCGACAAGCGCTTGGGTTCCGCCGCCAAGAACGCCAATAACAAGGACCTGAAAAACGTCGGCCCGAGCGTGCTGTACAAATTGCGCGACAAGACCGGCCAGGCGCGCGAGTACCAGAACTACATGCAGCCGGTGACGGTCGATGGCGCGCTGGTGTTCCTGGCCGGCATGCGCGTCAACCCCAGCGACGCCTTCAGCTACCTGCGCATTCCCGCCGACGACAATTACACGGTGAAGGAATGGATGCGCCTGCGCGCCGCGCTGCAGGACCCGGAACTGCGCGAGCAGGCCGCCGCCCGCTACGCCCGGCGCGCCATGCCGAACGCCAACGCGGAAGCGCTGCGCGGCCAGCTGCAGGAATCGGCCGCGAAAAGCCTGGCCATCTTTGCCGGCAACGCTCAGGAGGGCGGCTTCCTGGCGATTTCCCGTTTCCTGGAAAAAGTGCCCAAGGCCGAGCAGGAAAAGGCGGCCGATATCTTCATGAAGATCCTCAACGGCAGCCTGTGGGACTTGTGGCAGGCGGCGCGCGCCAAGGACGGCTTGAAAGCGATCGAGGCCGATGAAAAGCATGGCCGTTTCCTGCAACTGGCGACCAATGCCCTGTCAGACAGCTTCTTCTATGGCGCGCCGGTGTATCTGCAGCTTGATGAATTTACGGAAATCAAGGCTTCCGTGTTGCAAGTGACGCGCTCGCCGGGCAAGGGCGTGGTCTACCTGGGCTGTCTGTTCCTGGTGATCGGCGTGTTTTCGATGTTCTATATCCGCGAGCGCCGCTTGTGGGTGTGGATCAAGGATGATGCCAACAACCCTGGCGACAGCACCGCCCTGATGGCGATGAGCACCCAGCGCAAGACGCTGGACTTTGAAAAAGAATTTGAGAAGCTGAAGGCAAAATTGCCGCAATCGGCGTAAGCTGCGCCTGAGCTGGCGTCACGCCGTGCAGGCAATGGAGAAAAACATGGAATTGACAAATAAACAGATTTACACCCAGGAACCCGGCTTTTTCAAGCGCCTGGGCCTGGCCGACTGGCTGTACGGCGCGGGCCTGCTGGCCGCTTCGCTGTACGGCCTGGTGCACTTTGGCGCCTTCATGGACATCTATGAAAAAGTCATTTTGCTGGCGGCGGCGCCCACCTTTGCCTGGCTGGGCTGGTACTGGAAGCCGGTGCGCTGGCTAATCCCTGTGGCGGCCGTGCTGTCGCTGTTTGCCATCGAGCTGTACGGTGGCCAGCTGGACATGGCAAACCAGAAATTTTTCCTGAAGTATATGTTGTCCAGCCAGTCCGCGATCCTGTGGATGGGCACCTTGTTCGTGCTGTCGACCCTGTTCTACTGGATCGGCCTGGTGGCGCGCTCGGACTTCGGTTCCTCGGTCGGTTCGCTGCTGTGCTGGGCCGCCGTGGTGCTGGGCCTGACCGGCATGCTGGTGCGCTGGTACGAGTCCTACCTGATCGGCGCCGACGTCGGCCATATTCCCGTCTCGAACCTGTATGAAGTGTTCATCCTGTTTTCGCTGATCACGGCCATGTTCTACCTGTACTACGAGCAACACTATGCGACGCGCCAGCTGGGCGCCTTTGTCATGCTGGTGATCTCGGCCGCCGTGGTGTTTTTGCTGTGGTACACCGTCACGCGCGACGCGGCCGATATCCAGCCGCTGGTGCCGGCCCTGCAAAGCTGGTGGATGAAGATCCACGTGCCGGCCAACTTCATCGGCTACGGCACCTTTTCGCTGTCGGCCATGGTCGCCTCGGCCTACCTGCTGAAATCGAGCGGCTACCTGGTCGACCGCCTGCCGTCGCTGGAAGTGCTCGACGACGTGATGTACAAGGCGATTTCCGTCGGCTTCGCTTTCTTCACGGTAGCGACCATCCTGGGTGCGCTGTGGGCGGCCGAAGCGTGGGGCGGCTACTGGTCGTGGGATCCGAAGGAAACCTGGGCCCTGATCGTCTGGCTCAACTATGCGGCATGGCTGCACATGCGCCTGATGACGGGCTTGCGCGGCAGAGTGGCGGCCTGGTGGGCGCTGGTGGGCCTGATGGTGACGACGTTTGCTTTCCTGGGCGTCAATATGTTTCTGTCCGGCTTGCATTCTTACGGCAAACTTTAAGGCTGGCCTACATGACGCAAGCGTCATGAACGGCTTCGGAAACTGGTGTAAGGTGTAGTTGACTACAGACCTAACCACCACTTTTCCGGAGCCGCCATGTTGATCAAGCGCAGTCCCAACGGTATTGAACTGCCGTTCTCATCCGAAATCACGCCGCGCGCCGTCTTCGAAGCGCGCCGCAGCTTTATCAAGCAGGCGGCCATCGGCGCCGTCTCCAGCGCGGCCCTGCTGGAAATGATGAACCGCGAAGCGTTCGCCCAGGGCACGCATCCCAAGCTGGCCGCCAAACTCAATCCCGCCTATTCGGCGCTGGACAAGCAGACGGCCTACAAAGACGCCACCACCTACAACAATTTCTACGAGTTCGGCACCGACAAGGGCGATCCGGCGCAAAACGCGGGCACCTTGCGCACGCGGCCGTGGACGGTCACCATCGAGGGCGAAGTCAAGAAACCGATGACGCTGGATCTCGATGCGCTGCTGAAACTGGCGCCGCTGGAAGAGCGTGTCTACCGGCTGCGCTGCGTGGAAGGCTGGTCGATGGTGATTCCGTGGGTCGGCTATTCGTTTTCAGAAATCATCAAGAAGGTCGAGCCGACCGGCAACGCCAAATACGTGGAATTCATTTCCCTGGCCGACAACAAGCAGATGCCGGGTGTCGGCAGCCGCGTGCTGCAGTGGCCGTACACGGAAGGCCTGCGCATCGATGAAGCCAATCATCCGCTGGCGCTGTTGACCCTGGGCATGTACGGCGAAACCCTGCCGAACCAGAATGGCGCGCCGGTGCGCATGGTGCTGCCGTGGAAATATGGTTTCAAGTCCGCCAAGTCGATCGTCAAGATCCGTTTCGTCAAGGAACAGCCGCGTACCTCGTGGAACCTGTCGGCGCCGTCCGAATACGGCTTTTATTCGAACGTGAACCCGAACGTCGACCATCCGCGCTGGTCGCAGGCCAGCGAGCGCCGCATCGGCGAAGATGGTTTCCTCGCGCGCAAGCGCAAGACGCTGATGTACAACGGCTATAACGACGTGGCCTCGCTGTATGCCGGCATGGACCTGAAGAAGTTCTTTTAAACAAGGCTAGCCATGGCTTTCCAACCCACGTCCCGGCAACTGTCGCTGATCAAGGCCGTCATCTTCGTGCTGGCGCTGCTGCCGTTCGTCCGCATGGTGTGGCTGACGTACACCGGCCAGCTGGTCGAGCCGCTGGAATTCATCACGCGCGGCACCGGCGACTGGACCCTGTATTTCCTGTGCATCGGCCTCGGTGTCACGCCCCTGCGCCGCTTCACGCAGTGGAACTGGCTGATCAAGCTGCGCCGCATGCTGGGCCTGTTTGCCTTTTTCTATGCGGCCTTGCACTTCACGACCTTTTTATGGTTCGACCATTTCTTCGATCTGGCGGAAATGTGGAAGGATGTGCTGAAACGCCCGTTCATCACGGTCGGCTTCATCGCCTTCGTGCTGTTGATACCGCTGGCCGTGACCAGTACCAATGGCATGGTCAAGCGCCTGGGCGGCAAGCGCTGGCAGTGGTTGCACCGGCTGGTGTACGTGATCGCGCCGCTGGGGATTTTGCATTACTGGTGGATGAAGGCGGGCAAGAACAATTTTGCCCAGCCCATCCTGTTTGGCAGCATCGTCGCGCTGCTGTTGTTAATTCGCGTCTATTTCGCCTGGAGCAAGCGGGTGCAAAACGCGAAACTGGCGCGCCAGTAGCTACTCAGGTTGCCGGCACGATCACCGGTGGCGGCGGCACCAGGGCCGGTTCGACCGGGCCCTTGGCGGGCGCCGGCTTGCCCGATGGCGGCTTGGGCAGGTACAGGGCGCCGGGCTGGCCGCAGCCGGCCAGGACGCTAGAGACCACAATGGCAATGCCGATATAAAACGCTGAGGATGACTTCACGATTAGAATCACGGTTTGATTAAGATCTTTGGAGTGTAGCATGAGCGAATCGGAATTCCTGGCCCTGGCCGAAGCCACCCTGACCCAGATCGAGGCGGCGCTGGACCGGCTGAACGATGAAGACGTGCTCGACGTCGAATGCAGCCGCAGCGGCAATGTGCTGGAAATCGAGTTTATCGACAACGGCACCAAAATCATTGTCAACAGCCAGGCGCCGATGCGAGAAATGTGGGTGGCGGCCCGTTCCGGCGGTTTCCACTACAAGCGCGTCGGTGACGAGTGGGTCAATACCCGTGACGGCTCGGAGCTGTTCACGGCCTTGTCCGGCATGGCGAGCGAGCAGGCCGGCGCGACGGTGGTACTGAAATAATCGCCGCCATCGGCGAATAAAAAAAGGGCAGACTCTTCAGTCTGCCCTTTTGTTTTAGAAGAGCTCGTTCTTCACGGCTTCCTTGGCTTTTTCTTCCTCCGGCGTGCCGCGCGCCGCGCCTTCCAGGCTGCCGACGCCCGTGCCCGGCGGGTTCTCCGCATAGTAGTACTCGTCGCCGACGTGGATCAGGCCTTCCGGTACCGCGCGTTCCTCGACCGGGATGCTCTTCAGGGCTTTCGCCATGTAGCTGATCCAGATCGGCAGGGCCAGGCCGCCGCCCGTTTCGCGGTTGCCCAGGTTGCGCGGCTGGTCGTAGCCGATCCAGGCGATGCCCACCAGCTTGGCCTGGTAGCCGGCGAACCAGGCGTCGATGGAATCGTTGGTGGTACCCGTCTTGCCGGCCAGGTCAGGGCGCTTCAGGGCCATCGCCTTGTTGGCCGTGCCGAAGCGCACCACGTCGTTGAGCATGCTGTTCATCATGAAGGCATTGCGCTCGTCGATCACGCGGTTGGCTTCCTCGCCGGCCTTGTCGGGGTTCGCTTCCGACAGGACCTTGCCATCGCTGTCGGTGACCTTGGCGATCAGGTAGGGATTGATCTTGTAGCCGCCATTGGCGAACACGGCATAGGCGCCGGCCATCTGCAGCGGCGTGACATTGCCCGCGCCCAGCGCCAGGGTCAGGTAGGGCGGGTTCTTGTCGGCGTCGAAGCCGAAGCGGGTCGCGTATTCCTGGCCGTATTTGGCGCCGATCTTGTGCAGGATGCGGATCGAAATCATGTTTTTCGATTTCATCAAGCCCTTGCGCATGGTCATCGGACCGTCGTATTTGCTGTCGTAGTTCTTCGGTTCCCACGCCTGGCCGCCCGTCTGGCCGGCGTCGAACGAGATCGGCGCGTCGTTGATGATGGTGGCCGGCGACAGGCCCCGTTCCAGCGAGGCGGAATAGATGAAGGGCTTGAAGGCCGAACCGGGCTGGCGCCACGCCTGCGTCACGTGGTTGAACTTGTTGCGGTTGTAATCGAAGCCGCCCACCATGGCGCGGATCGCGCCGTCGGTGGTGCTGGCCGAGACAAACGCCGACTGCACTTCCGGCATCTGCGTCAGCACCCAGCTGTCGCCTTCGCGCATGACGCGGATCACGGCGCCGCGGCGGATGCGGCGGTTCGGCGCCGCTTTTTCCGACAGCCAGGCCGCGCCGAAGGTCAGGCCGGAGCCGGTGATGCTGATTTCCTCGCCGGCGGAAGTAACCGCCTGCAACGATTTGGGCGAGGCCTGCAGCACCATGGCGCCGATGATGTCGTCGCTGTCAGGGTGGTCGGCCAGCTCCGTTTCGATCGCATCGTCCGCTTCGGCCTTGGTTTTCGGAATCTCGATATACGCTTCCGGGCCACGGTAGCCGTGGCGTTTTTCGTAGTCCATCACGCCCTTGCGCAGGGCGATATAGGCGGCGTCCTGGTCAGCCTTGGTGATCGTCGTGTAGACGTTCAGGCCGCGCGTGTAGGTGTCTTCCTTGAATTGCTCGTAGACCAGCTGGCGCGCCATTTCCGACACATATTCGGCGTGCACGCCAAACGCGCTGCTGTCGGTCTTGACCTTCAGTTCCTCATGCTTGGCTTCCTCGAACTGGGCCGGCGTGATGTAGCCCAGCTGCGCCATGCGCTGCAGGATGTATTGCTGGCGCAGGCGGGCGCGTTTCGGATTGACCACCGGGTTGTAGGCCGACGGCGCTTTCGGCAGGCCGGCCAGCATGGCCGCTTCGGCCACGGTCAGGTCGCGGATATTCTTGCCGAAATAGATCTGCGCGGCCGAGGCAAAACCGTAGGCGCGCTGGCCCAGGTAGATCTGGTTCATATAGACTTCCAGGATCTGGTCCTTGCTGAGGTTTTTTTCGATCTTCCAGGCCAGCAGCACTTCATACGCCTTGCGCTTCAGGGTCTGTTCGCTGGACAGGAAGAAATTGCGCGCCACCTGCTGCGTGATGGTCGAGGCGCCTTGCTTGGCGCCGCCCGTCAGGTTGTGCAGCGCCGCGCGCGTGATGCCCAGGTAGTCGACGCCGCCGTGCTCATAGAAGCGGTCATCCTCGATGGCCAGCACGGCTTTCTTCATGACATCGGGAATATCCTTGATGTGCACCATATTGCGCCGCTCTTCGCCAAACTCGCCGATCAGCACGCCGTCGCTGGTAAAGATACGCAGCGGCATCTTCGGCCGGTAATCGGTCAGGGTGTCGAGCGCCGGCAGGTTCGGGTACGCCATCGCCAGGCCGAATACCACCAGCAAGACGCCGACCACGGCCGCACCCACCAGCGATACCAGGGCCATCAGCAAAAAGCGTTTGGGTTTGCCGCCCTTGTTGGGCGGCTTCGGGCCAGCGTTGCCAGCGGAGGTGGAAGATGTCATGCGCGTTATGTCTTTCAGTTAATTATGCGGGCCAATTATAAGCGAGCTTGCGGTGGGGACGGCGCGCCAGGCGGGCTGTGGAACTCTTGTCGCTACTCTATATAAGCGTGTCTGTGCTGGCTGGCAACAAGGATTTGGTAACAATTGTCCTGCGCCAGATCAGCTTCCCGGCAGATAGACGCACTGTGCCGCAGACGCAGGCGGGAAAGCGGTTGTCAGCCGGGCACGGCCAGGACTAGCATTTTGGTAGGCGCTGGAATGGGAGCCACCATGTTTTCCTTGAGTAAACCCGGTTTGCTGGGCATCGATATCGGCGACGACGCCGTGCGCGTGGTCGAACTCGGGCGGCGGCGCGGTGCCTTGCGACACTGGCATAGCGGCATGGCGGCCTTGCCGCCAGGCGTGATGTTTGATGGCAACGTCGATGATATCGAGGCGCTGGCCGGCCTGCTGCGCCAGGCTTGCCAGGCCAGCGGCAGCCGCTGTTCGCGGGTGGCGCTGGCCATGCCCGCCAGCAGCCTGATCACGCAGGCGGTGCGCCTGCCGGCCGGTTTGCCGGACGAGCAACTGGAAATCCTGGTGGAACTGGAAGCGGCGCAATACATGCCGTTCGCCATTGAGGACGCCAGCCTCGATTTCTGCATCATGGGTCCGGCTCCGCCCTTGGGGCTGGACCAGGATAGCGCCGAACTCGATGTGCTGCTGGTGGCGGCGCGGCGCTCCAGCGTGCAGCGCCGGCTCGATGCGGCGAGCCAGGCGGGCTTGCAGGTGATGGTGATGGATAGCGAGGCACTGGCATTGCGGGCCGGCATGGCGCATGGCGGCTGGCAAGCCATGCCCGATGGCGCGGCGTTCCAGCTGGCCTGGGGCCTGGCCCTGCACGGGTTTGCCCGATGAGTGCGGGCGCGAGTCCGAACGCGATGGTATTTATCAACCTGTTGCCGCACCGGCCGGCGGCGCGCCGCCAGCGCGAGCGCCAGGTACTGCGCCAACTGGCCGGCGGCGTGCTGATGGGCGCGGCGCTGGCCTTGATGGCCGGTATTGCGCTCGGTATCGCCATCGACCAGCAAACGCGGCGGCAGACGCAGTGGCAGGCGGCCATGCGCGAGCGCGATGGCGCAATTGCCGCCGCACAACTGGCGCAGCGCGAAACGGCCGTGCTGGCCGCGCGCCGGCAGGCGGTCCACCTGCTGCAGGCGCAACGCAATGATGCCGTGATCGTGCTCGACGCACTGGCTCGCGCCGTGCCCGCTGGCATCACCCTGCACAGCCTGCGCCAGGACGGCGCACGCCTGGTGCTGGCGGGCAGGGCGCCGTCGCAGCAGGCGGTGTCGGCGCTGTTGCTGGCGCTGGCGCAAGCCTTGCCGGGCTCCACGCCGCAATTGCAGGAAGTGCGCGCGCCTGTGGCCTCCGCCAGCGGCGGGGTGGAATTGAGCGTGCACTGGGCCTTGCCGCCCAGCTTGGCGCCAGGAGACTGAGCATGTCCAGCCTGAAACAGATGGCGCTGTGGCCGCGGTATATGCGCCTGGCCTGCGCCGCGCTGCTGGCGGCCCTGCTGCTGGCGCTGGCGTGGCTGGCGCAGCTGGGCGAGCTGGTGGCGCGCTGGCAGGCGGCACAGGCGCAGACCCAGGCGCTGCGTGCCGCGCACGGCCAGGCGCAGGCCAGGGCGGACCAATTGCCGCGGCTGCGCGCGCAGCTCAAGGACGTGGCCGCCACGCTGGCCAGCCTGGAGCAGCAATTGCCGCGCCAGCAAGAGATGGCCGCCTTGCTGTCCGCGATCAACCAGGCCGGCCTGGCGCGCGGCCTGCGCTTCGAGTTGTTCAAGCCGGGCATGCCGGCGCCGCAAGCGCATTACGTGGCCATGCCGATCGCCATCCGGGTGCGCGGCGGCTACCATGCCATCGGCGCTTTCATGGCCGACCTGGCCTATTTGCCGCGCATCGTCACCGTGCATGGATTAAGCCTGAGTGCCGGCAAGGAAGGGCCGCCGACCCTGGACGCCGTGCTGCGCGCCTACCGCCTGCCCGATGCGCAGGAGCAGCAGGCGATGGCCGCCAGCAAGCCTGCCAGGGAGGCCAGCGCCGCCAAGGCGCCGCCGCGCCCGCTTGCCCCGTTTGTCCCTCTGCTTCCCTTCGTGCCGCGCGACTACAGCGCCAGCGACTTGCCCGATCCGTTTGGTGCCGCCGGTGCCGCCGGCAGCGAGCGGCCCGCCAGCGCCGGCGTGGCCGCACCCGACCCGCGCCGCGTGCGCGAACCGCTGGAAAGCGTGGCCTTGAGCAATATAGCGATGGTTGGCAGCCTGCGCCAGTACGGCCGCCTCGACGCCCTGTTGCAGGCCAACGGGCGCCTGTACCGGATCGCGGCAGGCCAGTACCTGGGGCCGGACCATGGCGTGGTGACGGCGATTTCCGAGCAGGCCATCGCCTACCGCGAAGTGGCGCAGGACGCCGGCGGCGCCTGGCGCGAGCGGCGCGGCAGTCTGGCCCTGCAGGTGGCGGGCGCCGCAGTCAAGGAGGCGGACAAATGAAGGCAAACGCCTGGTGCTGGATGATTGCGCTGGCCTTGCCCGTCGGCGGCGAAGCGCAGGACGCGCAGGCGCCGGTGCAGGTGCAGGCGCAGGTACCTGCGCCGCGCCTGTATGCGGGCGAGCCGATTTCCATCGATTTCCAGAACGTCTCGGTGCGCGCCGCGCTGCACATGCTGGCCGACGCCTCGGGGCAGAATATCATCGCCAGCGACAGCGTGGCCGGCAATATCACCTTGCGCCTGCGCGAACTGCCGTGGGACCAGGCGCTCGATGTGCTGCTGCAGGCCAAGGGTCTCGATATGCGGCGCACTGGCAATGTGCTGTGGATCGCGCCGCGCGAGGAACTCCTGGCGCGCGAAAAGCTGGAGCTGGAACAGCGCGCGCAGATCGCCGAACTCGAACCCTTGCAGTCGGCCGTGTTCCAGCTGAACTACCAGAAGGCCGAATCGTTTCGCACCGTGTTTGGCCTCGACGCGGGGGAAGGGCGCAGCCGCTTGCTGTCGCGCCGGGGCAGCGTGCTGATCGAGCCACGCACCAACCAGCTGTTCGTCAGCGACGTGCCGGCGCGCCTGGAACAGATCCGCCTCTTGATCGCCAGGACCGACGTGGCGACCCGGCAAGTGCTGATCGAGGCGCGCATCGTCGAAGCCAACGACAGCTTCAGCCGCAACCTGGGCGTGCGCCTGGGCTTCGCCGACCTGCGCCTGGCGCAAGGCGGCCAGGCCGGCTTTGCGATTGGCGGCGGCCGGCGCGCCACGGTTGGCGGCACCTACGAGGGCGTGGGCGAGGCGACCGGCCAGGCGGTGGCCGGGGCCGGCGCCTATGTGCCGAACACCCAATTCGTCAACCTGCCGGCCGCCAGCATCAACGGCCTGGCGCCGGCCAGCTTTGCCCTGAGCCTGTTTTCGGCCGCCGCCAACCGTTTCCTGAACCTGGAACTGTCGGCGCTGGAAGCGGACGGCAAGGGCAAGATCATTTCCAGCCCGCGCGTGGTGACGGCTGACAAGGTGCTGGCGCTGATCGAGCAGGGCATCGAACTGCCTTACCAGGTGGCCACCAGCAGCGGCGCCACCTCGATCACGTTTCGCAAGGCCAATCTGCGCCTGGAAGTCACGCCGCAGATCACGCCGGACGGCAACGTGGTGCTGGAAGTGGACGTCAACAAGGACAGCGTGGGCCAGGAAACGCGCTCGGGCTTTGCCATCGACACCAAGCATGTGAAAACGCAGGTGATGGTGGAAGATGGCGGCACGGTGGTGCTGGGCGGCATTTATCAGCAGTCGGAACGGGGCACGCAAAGCAAGGTACCGCTGCTGGGCGACATTCCCTTGCTGGGCTTTTTTTTCCGCAGCACCGGCCGCAGTCAAGAAAAAACCGAGCTAATGGTGTTTATTACGCCGAAAATAGTGGCAGACCGGCCCTCAACACGTTAATGTCACATCTTTACGTTTAAGTAACAATGCTGACGAAAGCGGACTGATGGCGACTATGCGGAATATTTCTTTAGGCAACACTTATTGGAGCCGGGTATTTAATTGGCTGATGTTGATGAGTTTGGGTATTTTGCTGGCCGCCTGTGGCGGCGGTGGCGGCGATCCGACCATCGATGGCGGCAGCGGTGGCGGCACGGCCGGCAGCGTGCCGGCGGCGGTGAGCGTCAGCCTGCAGGGCGCGAATGGCGTCGCCAGTAACACCGTCAGCAGCACTGCCGCGTTGACTGCCAGGGCGGTGGTGCTCGACCAGAATGGCGCGGGCGTGGCCAATGCGCTGGTCACGTTTGTGGCCGATGCCGCGCTGGTTGCCCTGACGCCGGCCAACGGCGGCGCGTTGACGGACGCCAAAGGTGTTGCCACTGTCACCATGCGTCCTGCAAGCAGTGCGGCCAGCGGTGCCGGCAAGATTACCGCCACGGTGACCCAGAGTGCCAGCACGACCGTCATCAGCGGCGAGGCAAATTATCAGGTTTCTTCCGCAGCAGCGTCCAAGGCCAGTATCAGTATTTCCCTGTTGAATACGTCAGGCACCAACAGCAATACCCTGTCGAGCGCTACTCCGTTGACGGGCGTGGCACTGGTCAAGGACCAGAATGGTGCGGCCCTGGCGAATGCATTGGTCGTATTTGCCACCAATAACGATACGCTGGCATTACTGGCTCCTTCCAGCGGTACCGTGCTGACGAACACAAATGGCGAGGCGCGCGTGATACTGCGCCCGGTCAGCCTTGCCGCAGCCGGTGCGGGGACGTTGACGGCGGCAGTGGTCCTGAATGGCACGACAACCAGCAGCACGATCAACTATGCGGTAGGTGCAACCGCCCTCACTTTCGGCAACATCGCCTTTGAGTCGGCATCGCTCGACGCTTACGGCTCGACCCAGGTCGCGCTCGATGTCCTGTCGAATGGCGTGAAATACACCGACCAGAGCATCGCGGTCAATTTCAGCTCCACTTGCGTGGCCGCCGGCAAGGCCACCTTCGCCACTGCTGTGCAGACGGCCAGCGGCACCGCGCGCGCCACCTATCGTGATCTGGGCTGCGGCATCAATGATGTCATTTCAGCGACGGCAAGCGGCGTCACCGGCAGTCGCAGCGCAACGCTGGCCATCGCCGCACCACAGCCTGCCTCGATTCAATTTACCTCCGCCGTGCCAAGCGACAAATCCATCGTGATCCGAGGCCAGGGCGGCTTGCTGCGCAGCGAAACGGCAACCTTGAAATTCCGTGCCTTTGATACTTTCAACAATCCCTTGCAAGGCTTGAAAGTGTCGTTCGAGAAAACCGATATCAATGCCCAGGTCGACCTGGCGCCGACCTTGGCTTCGACCGATGCAAACGGCGAGGTAACCACCAGTGTCAGCTCGCGCGATACGCCACTGTCCTTCCGTATACGCGCAAAATTTACAACAGCGGCCGGACGCGAGATTTCCACTTTGTCCGATACCATCGTGGTGTCGACCGGCACGCCAGTACAAAAAGCATTCTCCCTGAGCATCAGCGACAGCAATGTCGAAGGCCTCGATGTCGATACCAATGGCAGTGCACCATCGGCAACAGTGAATGTCGCCATGGGCGACAAATTCGGCAACCCGGTGGCCGATGGCACACCGGTTGTCTTCCAGTCCAACGTCGGCGTGGTTGGTAGCGCCAGCCGCGGTGGCTGTACCTCGGTCAACGGCGCCTGCTCGGTCGATTTCCGCTCGCAGGAACCACGTAGCCCCGTTCCCAATACTCCCGCCACCGTATGCAATCGTGTCGCCAGTGACAGTACGCGCGCTGGTGTCGGCACCATCTGCGCCAGCACCAGCGATGGTACGGCAGTGCCCATCCTTGCCAGCATCAGCTTTTTCATCAGCGGCAGCGAACCGGGGCGGGTATTGCGTGACAATGCCCTGGTCGTGACAAAAAATGTGGTCAATGACCTTGGTATTGTCAGTTGGACTGTCCCCAAAGTGTTCACCTTGCGCATCAGTGATGTGAACGGCAATCCGATGCCCAGTGGCACGCGGATTGAAGTTGCCAATATCACTAACGCTACCAGCAGCGGTGTGTCGCCACCGGCGGTGCAAAAGGTTTTCCCTGACAGTGCGGTGGCGAACAACGTGGATCAGGGGACCAGCCATATCGTGACGGTCGCTGCGCCGGTAGAAACTTGCAGCCCAAAAACGGCAACCTTTAATGTTAATGTGATAACGCCACGTTTACTAACAACAAGCTATCCGTTTAAACTGACGTTCACATGCCAATAATGGAGCCACAGGGCGATAGCGGAAACATTGAGCTATTGCCTGAGTGAAATGCAAATAGTGTCTGAAACCTCTAACCGTAACATCTTCCTTGTCGGCCTGATGGGCGCAGGCAAAACCACGATCGGGCGCATCCTGGCCCGCAAGCTGGGCCTGCGCTTTATCGATTCCGACCACGAGATCGAAGCCCGTACCGGGGCGTCGATTCCGTTGATCTTTGAAATCGAGGGAGAGCCGAGCTTTCGCCGGCGCGAGGCGGAGGTGATCCGCGACCTGTGCGCGCAGGAAGGGCTGGTGATGGCCACCGGCGGCGGCGCCGTGATGAATGCGGAAAGCCGCGCCTTTCTGAAAGAACGGGGCACGGTGATCTACCTGCGCGCCAGCGTCAGCAACATCCTGGCGCGCACCAGCCACGACAAGAACCGCCCGCTGCTGCAAACGGCCGATCCGCGCAAGACGCTGGAAAACCTGACGGCGCAGCGCGAGCCGCAATACCTGGAAGTGGCCGACATTGTGATCGATACCGGCCGTCCTAACGTACAATCGATGGTCCAGACTATCCTGATGCAGCTGGCCAGCCTCGAATGCGAGGCCTCGCCCAACTGCGTCATTCACGCAGAGCCTTCGATGAACGAGCAATCCAAAATGTTGTTGAGCGTAGACCTCGACGAACGCAGCTACCCTATCGCCATCGGCCCCGGCCTGTTGGCCGACGCCGACGCGCTGCTGCGCCATATCAGCGGCCACAAGGTGGCCATCGTCACCAATACCACCGTCGCCCCGCTGTACCTGGGCCGATTGCAGGCGGCGCTGGCCAGCGATGGCCGCGAAGTGATCAGCATCGTGCTGCCGGACGGCGAAGAGTATAAAAACTGGGCCAGCCTGATGCAGATATTCGACGCGCTGCTGGCCAACAAATGCGACCGCAAGACCACCCTGGTGGCATTGGGCGGCGGCGTGATCGGCGACCTGACCGGCTATGCGGCGGCCAGCTACATGCGCGGCATCGGCTTCGTGCAGGTGCCGACCACCTTGCTGGCGCAGGTCGACTCCTCGGTCGGCGGCAAGACCGGCATCAACCACCCGCTGGGCAAGAACATGATCGGCGCCTTCTACCAGCCACGCGCCGTGATTGCCGATACCTCGACCCTGGAAACGCTGCCGGCGCGCGAGCTGTCGGCCGGCCTGGCCGAAGTGATCAAGCATGGCGCCATTATCGATGCGGCGTTTTTCGACTGGATCGAAGCGAACATGGGCAAGCTGATGGCGCGCGACAAGGGCGCGCTGGCGTATGCCATCGCCCGTTCCTGCGAAATCAAGGCCGATGTGGTGCGCCAGGACGAACGCGAAGGCGGCCTGCGCGCCATCCTGAACTTTGGTCACACCTTCGGCCACGCCATCGAGGCCGGCATGGGCTATGGCCAGTGGCTGCACGGCGAAGCCGTCGGCTGCGGCATGGTGATGGCGGCCGACCTGTCGTGCCGCATGGGTTATATCGACCAGGCGGCGGTCGAACGCGTACGCAAGGTGGTGGCCGCCGCCGGCTTGCCCGTCAAGGCGCCGGACCTGGGCGTGGCGCGCTGGCTCGAACTGATGGAAGTGGACAAGAAGAACGAGGGCGGCGCCATCAAGTTCATCCTGTTGAAACCGCTGGGCAGCCCGTGCATCACGGCCGCCCCGCACGAACTGGTGCTGGCCACGCTGGCCGCGGCAGTGGCCTGACCATGACGCCCGAAGACTTCCTTGCCCCCTATGCGGCCCATTCGTCACAGGGGCAGGGACGTCGCCATGCCGAGGCGGCCCACGCCTCGCGCAGCCAGTTCCAGCGCGACCGCGACCGCATCATCCATTCCTCGGCGTTTCGCCGCCTCGAATACAAGACCCAGGTCTTCCTCAATCACGAGGGCGACCTGTTTCGCACGCGGCTGACGCACAGCCTGGAAGTGGCGCAGATCGGCCGCTCGATCGCGCGCAACCTGCGCCTGAACGAAGACCTGGTCGAAGCGATCGCGCTGGCGCACGACCTGGGCCATACGCCGTTCGGCCACGTGGGCCAGGACGTGCTCAACGAATGCATGAGCGAACATGGTGGTTTTGAACACAATCTGCAAAGCCTGCGCGTGGTCGACACGCTGGAAGAACATTACGGCGCCTTCGATGGCCTGAACCTGATGTTCGAAACGCGCGAAGGCATATTGAAACACTGCTCGCTGGCGCATGCGCGCGAACTGGGGCCGGTAGCCCAGCGCTTTATCGACCGCACCCAGCCGTCCCTGGAAGCGCAGCTGACCAACCTGGCCGACGAAATCGCCTACAACAGCCACGATATCGACGACGGCCTGCGCTCGGGCCTGATCACCATCGAGCAGTTGGAACAGGTGGAATTTTTCGGCCGTTTGTGGCGCGAGGTGCAGGCCATTTATCCGGGATTGTCGGGCCGGCGTGCCATCTATGAAACCCTGCGCCGCCTGATCACGGCGCTGGCCGATGACCTGATCGCCACCTCCACCCAACTGATCGCCGATGCTGCCCCGCGCGACGTCAATGAAGTGCGCGCCAGCGCGCCGCTGATCCGTTTTTCGGACACCATGCGCCGCGACGCCACGGAACTGAAGCGCTTCCTGCGCGTCAACCTGTACCGCCACTACCAGGTCAACCGCATGCGCGTGAAGGCGAGCCGCATCGTGCGCGAACTGTACGACAGCTTCATGGCCGAACCGGCGCTGCTGCCGCCCGATTACCAGCTCAACGGTGATGACCTGACGAAGCAGGCGCGCAAGATCGCCGACTATATCGCCGGCATGACGGACCGCTATGCGATCCGCGAACACCGGCGCCTGTATTCGCTCGACGAACTATAAAAAATACCAGAATTAAAACATGCTGCGCTGCGCCGCGCGTGCGTCACCGAACAGGTCCAGCAGCAGTTTCTTGATCGGCGCCGGCAGCGGCGCGTCCGCCACCTTGTCGCCAGCCAGCCATACGTAGCCGGCTTCCGCCGCCATCTGCTGGCGCTGCGACAAGGTGATGCGACAGGGCACGATATGCAGCTTGTAGTGGGTGAATACGTGGACGATCGGCAGCAGCAGCTCCTGCGTCTCGATCTCGCCGAACGGCGCCACCGCGCGCTGCAAGGCCGGCTGGTCGATTGCGCGTGGCAGCTCGCCATCGCGCAGCACATGGCCATCGAGTTCGGGCAAGGAGAGTAGCCCGCCCCAGATGCCAGCGCCGGGGCGCTGCTGCAGCAGCACCTGGTCGCCGTCGACGATCACCAGCATCACCGCGTGTTTTTCCGGGCTGGTCTTTTTCGGTTTGCGCACAGGCAGCTCTTTGGTGCGGCCGGTGGCGTACGCCACGCAGCGCGGTTGCAAGGGGCAGCGGCCGCAATCGGGGCTGCTGCGCGTGCACAGCGTCGCGCCCAGGTCCATCAGGCCCTGCGTATACGATTCGATCCCAGAATTGATGTCACCTGCGGGCAGCAGCGCTTCGGCGCGCCGCCACATCGCTTCCTCGACCTTTTTTTCGCCTGGGTAGGCGTCGATGCCGAACACGCGCGCGAACACGCGCTTGACGTTGCCGTCCATGATGGCCGCCCGCGTGCCGCTGGAAAAAGCCGAGATGGCGGCCGCCGTCGAGCGGCCGATGCCGGGCAAATCGGCCAGCAATACGGGATCGCTGGGGAACACGCCGTCGTATTCCGCCACCACGCGCTGCGCGCACTTGTGCAGGTTGCGCGCGCGCGTGTAGTAACCCAGGCCACTCCACTGCGCCATCACGTCTTCCACCGGCGCTTCGGCCAGGTCGCGCAGGGTAGGGAAGCGGGCCAGGAAGCGCGCGTAATAGGCCAGCACGGCGGCCACCTGGGTTTGCTGCAGCATGATTTCGGACAGCCAGATCAGGTAGGCGTCGCGCGTGTTTTGCCACGGCAGCGCGTGGCGGCCATGCTGTTTTTGCCAGGCGATGACGGTGGCGGAAAAAGTGGGGTCGACATAGTTTTCAAGCGATGCCACGCCCGATTCGGGCGACAGCGGATGCAGCAGACGTTTCATGCAGGATTCCGGTAATGGTTCAGTGTTCAGTGTTCAGGCGGCGATGGCCGCGCGCAGCGAATCGCTCAGTTGCGCCAGTTGCGCCTTGTCGTGCTCGAGCGCCGCCAGCGACGCTTCGAAGCCGGCGATTTTCTGCTCCAGGCTGTCGGTGGCGTCGTGGATGCGCTGGATCGAGGCCAGGCGCAGTTTCAAATGTTCCTTGTATTCGACGATCTGCGCTTCGAGCGGCGCCATGATCACTTTCAGCCAGGCGCTGGCGTCGTCGTTGGCTGCCGTAAAACTGCGCCGCACGCGCGAGGCGATGGTGTCGAAAAATTTTTCCATCAGCACCACGCGGCTGGTGGTCAGCAGGGTGGCGGTGCCGAACTGCTTGTGATACACCGCTTCGATATCGTTGATTTCCTGGCGGTAGCGCGCCAGCGAAAACGGCATCGGCAGGGCCAGCGCCAGGCCGTGTTCGGTGGCGAAGCGGCGGTACATCACCCCCATCATTTCGGTGATTTCGTTTGTTTTGCGTTCGGAGCGGTCGAGGTTCTGGCCGATGCGCTCGAAGTACTGGCGCATGGCGTCGCGCAGGCCCGTGAAAAAGCGGCTGCGCTGCATCGCCAGGCGCACCGCGTCGATATCGTCGCGCACGATTTCCATGCCCAGGCTGGTGTACAGTTCGGTCGACAAACGGGTAAACACGGCCCTGGTCGCCTGCAGCTTGAACAGGCTGCTGTCGAATTCCTTTTTCTCGATATCGATGCGGCGCATCATGTGCGCGATCACGCTCTGGTTCTTGCCGCGCAGGCTGTGCAGCTCGTGCAGCTGCTCGGCGATGCCGCGCGCCCGCGCGCCGTACTGCACCTGCTGCGCGGAGACAATCGCGTCGAGATCAAAGCCCAGCTGGTGCCGGATGATGTTCTTGCGCGCCGGGATCAGCTCATTGAACAGGGCCGCTTCCAGCGGCAGCAAGCGGCTCTTTTCCAGCAGCGCGCCGTCGTGGTTGATCTTGCCGACCAGCGCCTTTTGCGCCGAGACGGGAAACACCTGGCCGGCATCGAGGTTGAGCAAATGCGCCACGCTGGCCTGCTGGCGCTCGATCGCCTGCGCCACCTCGTCTTCGCCGCGCAGCTCGTCCCACATGCTGTCGATTTTATTGAGCACCACCAGCCGGCCACTGCCGCCATCGGCGCCGATATGGTTGCGCCACACTTCGATATCGCTGCGCGTGACGCCCGTGTCGGCGGCCAGGATGAACAGCACCGCGTGCGCGTTCGGAATCAGGTTCAGGGTCAGTTCGGGCTCGGTGCCGATCGCGTTCAGGCCGGGCGTGTCGAGGATCACCAGGCCCTGTTTCAACAGCGGATGCGGGAAGTTGATGATGGCGTGGCGCCACATCGAAATTTCCACCAGGCCGTCTTCATCGAGCATGGCCTGCGCGTCGGCGTCGTCCGCGTCGTACAGGCCGTAGCGCGCCGCTTCCTCCACGCTGACCTTGCGCGTCAGGCTTACTTGCCGGATGGCGTCCTGCATGTCGCCGCCTGCTTCCAGGTTCAGCGGCAGCACCGTCCAGGCGCCGGGCAGCTCGCGGTAGTCGCTGGTCGACAGGTTCTGCGCCCGCGTTTCGATCGGCAGCAATCGGATGGCCGGTTCCCACGCGGGGTCGTACAGCAGCTCGGTCGGGCACATGGTGGTGCGCCCGGCGCCGGACGGCAAAATGCGCTGGCCGTAGTCGGCAAAGAAAATGGCGTTGATCAGTTCGGATTTGCCGCGCGAGAATTCCGCCACAAAGGCGACCGACAGGCGGTCGTCCGCCAGGCGCGACAGGCAGCGCGCCAGGCGCAGCGCCGAAGCGCCGTCGACCAGGCCGGCCGCTTGCGCCGCCTGCTGGTAGCCGCGCAATGCCGCCAGCACATCCTGGCGCCAGGCGCTGTATTGTTCCAAGTCCCTGACCATGCGCGCTTCCTTATTTTTGACAGTTCACGCAATAAAACGTGGAACGCTGTCCCTGCACGATTTGCCGGATCGGCGCGCCGCACACGCGGCAGGGCTTGCCGGTCCGGTTGTAGGTGAAATACGTCTGCTGGAAGTAACCGGACTGGCCGTTCACGTTCAAAAAATCGCGCAAGGTACTGCCGCCCTGGATGATGGCCTCGGCCAGCACGTCGCGGATCGCCTGCGCCAGTTTTTCATAGCGCGCCAGGCCAATGCGCCTGGCCGGCGTCTTCGGATTGATGCCGGCGCGAAACAGGCTTTCGGAACAATAGATATTGCCCACGCCGACCACGATATCACCGGCCAGCAGCACCTGCTTGATATTCGTGCCGCGGTTGCGCGTCTTTTCAAACAGCAGCTGGCCCGTAAATGCGCCTTCGAGCGGCTCCACGCCCAGGCCGCGCAGCAGCGCGTGGGTATCGAGCGGGCCATCGGCCAGGTCATGCCACAGCACGGCGCCGAAGCGGCGCGGATCGGTCAGGCGCAGTATCTGCTCGCCATCAATGCCGGACACCACCAGGTCGAAATGGTCGTGCTTGAGCGCTTCGGTGCCGGGCGGCAGCACGCGCAGATGGCCCGACATGCCCAGGTGGATGATCAGGGTGCCGTGCTGGAAGTGGATCAGCAGGTATTTGCCGCGCCGGCCGGTCAGGCCGATGGTCTGGCCCGACAGCTGTTCGCCGAGGGCGGCGGGGAAGGGCCAGCGCAGGCCGTCGCGGCGCAGCACCACCGCGCGCACGGCGCGACCTTCGATATGGGGCGCAACACCGCGCCGCGTGACTTCAACTTCTGGCAATTCTGGCATAGGGCTCACTGATAAAAACGGATGGGCAGGTTGGCCGATGGCATGCCCGCTTGTGCTTGAATATATTTCGTTACATGCGTGAAGTACGCAAAGCACGGGTTGGGCGTAGAATCAAACTTTGCCGTTCAGCCAGGATCAGCCTTTGAAAAACGCTTTCGCCATTGTAACCTTGTCCGCCCTGATGGCTACGCATGCCATGGCGCAAACGCCCGCCGTCCCCGTGGACGCCCCGGCCAGCCCTGTTGCGGCCAGCCCCGACGCTCCCGATGGCAAGCCGAATGCCTTGCCCAACGTCGACCTGAACAGCGAATTGCTGTACAAGCTGACAAAGGCCGAAATGGAATTCAAGAACGGCCAGTGGCAGGGGCCGTACGTGACCATGATGATGGCGGCCCAGCAGACGCGCGACCCGCGCCTGGCGCGCCGCGCCTCGGAAATGGCGCTGGCCGCCAAGCAGGGCGGCGAAGCGCTGGCGGCGATCCGCCTGTGGCGCGACCTGGCGCCGGAATCGGACGAAGCCACCCAGTTCTTCCTCGGCTTCGTGGTGCTGACCGACAAGATCGAAGAAGCCGAGCCGATCTTTGCCCAGCGCATCGAAGCGGCGCCGCCCGGTTCGCGCGGCGTGGCCCTGTTCCAGACCCAGCAGATCCTGGCCCGCGCCAACGACAAGCTGTACGCCTATTCCATGCTGGTGCGCCTGATGGAACCGTACCAGGACATGTTCGAAACGCATCTGGTGCTGTCGCAGGGCGCGCTGTCGATCGGCGAGCGCGAACGCGCGATTGCCGAAGCTAACAAGGCCCTGCAGATGAAGCCGGCCTCCGAGCTGGCCGTGCTGACCCTGGCGCAAGTGAGCGGCGAGCCGCAGGCGGCCAACAAGGTATTGGCGGATTTCCTCGAGAAAAACCCGGACGCGGTGGAAGTGCGTGCCGCTTATGCGCGCCTGCTGGTCGAACAGAAGCAGCTGGAGCCGGCCCGCACACAATTCCTGGCGCTGCTCAAGACCCAGCCCGATCACGTGGCCGGCCTGTATGCGCTGGGCATCGTTTCCCTGCAGCTGGAAGACGCCAAGGGCGCCGAGCAGTATTTCAAGCGTTTCCTGGCCGTGCTCGACAAGAACCCCGGCGACGCGCGCGATCCGTTCAAGGCGCTGTTGATACTGTCGCAGATCGCCGAGTCGCGCGGTGACGTGCCGGGCGCCATCGCCTGGCTGGACAAGGTCGACAGCCGCGAATCGGCCGGCTACCTGGACGCCCGCCTGCGCCGCGCGCAGCTGATGGCCCGCGGCGGCAATCTCGATGGCGCGCGCAAGTCGCTGGCCGAAACCCAGGTCGACGACCCGGCCGCCCAAGGGCAGATTTTGCTGGTCGACGCGCAATTGCTGCGCGACGCCGGCTATGTGCAAAGCGCCTACACGGTGCTGGAAAACGCCCTGGTGCGCTTTCCCGACAATCCCGAACTGCTGTACGACTACGCCCTGCTGGCCGAACGCCTCGACAAGCTCGACCAGATGGAAGCGAGCCTGCGCCGCGTGATGCAAATCGCGCCCGACAACCAGCACGCCTACAACGCGCTCGGCTACTCGCTGGCCGAACGCAATATCCGCCTGCCCGAAGCGCTGTCGCTGATCGAGCGCGCGCTGCAGATGGCGCCGGGCGACCCGTTCATCATGGACAGCATGGGCTGGGTACAGTTCCGCATGGGTAACTTGCCCGCCGCCGAAGACGCCCTGCGCCGCGCCTACGCCGTGCGCCCCGACCCGGAAATCGCCGTCCACCTGGGCGAAGTGCTGTGGCAGAAGGGCGACAAGGACGCCGCGCAGAAACTGTGGCGCGAGGCGCAAGCCAAGGATCCGAAAAACGATGCGCTGAAAAGTACGCTGGCACGGTTGAATGTCAGTTTGTAGTTAATTAACCAGCCATCAGCAGAAACCAGGGGTCAGACCCGCCGGGTCTCGGCGTCCCCGTCTGACCCCAGCTCTACGCTGCTGGTTCTATATCCTGCCCATGCCAAAAAATCTTATATCCCTCACAGCCCTCTGCCTGGCCTTCTCCGCCTGCACCACGCTCCCGTTCACCTCCGGCCAGCCGCCCTCGTCGCAAACCGTCGCGCCCTACCGCGACCAGGTCGACCTGGCTGGCCGCCTGAACGTGGTGTACCAGAAAAATGACAAGCCCGAATCGGCCACCGTCAATTTCACCTGGCAGCAGACGGCGCAGCGCACCGATGTGACCCTGTTTTCGCCGGTCGGCAGCACGCTGGCGACGATCGCCGTCACGCCGCAGGAAGCGGTCTTGACGCAAAGCGGCAAGCCGCCGCGCAGCGCGCCCGATGTCGATACCTTGAGTTCGCGCCTGCTGGGCTGGTCGCTGCCGGTGTCGGGCTTGCGCGACTGGCTGCAGGGCTACGCGACGGCTGCCGATGGCCAGCGCTTTGCGGCTTCGCCGCAGAACGACAGCGTGACGACCAAAGACGGCTGGCGCCTGCGCTATGTGTCGTGGCAAGATGCGGCTGACAATACCCCTGGCGCGGTGCCGCAGCCGCGCCGTATCGATGCCGAACGCAATGCCAGCGCCCAGGCGGACGCCGTTTCGCTGCGCATCGTGCTCGATCCCGTACCTTCTGCTTCCGCACCATGACATTGACCACACTGAACAATTGCCCGGCCCCGGCCAAACTGAATCTTTTCCTGCACGTCAACGGCCGCCGCGACGACGGCTATCACCTGCTGCAAACCGTGTTCCAGCTGGTCGACCATGGCGACACCCTGCATTTTTCTTTGCGTGACGACCAACAGATCTTGCGCGTGACCGAGTTGCCCGGCGTGCCGCAAGAACAGGACCTGATCATCCGCGCGGCGAAACTGCTGCAGGCCGAAGTGCTGCGCCGCACGGGCGCCATGCCGCGCGGTGTCGATATCGCCATCGACAAGGTGCTGCCGATGGGCGGCGGCCTGGGGGGCGGTTCGTCCGACGCCGCCACCACCCTGATGGCGTTGAACACATTGTGGCAGGGCGGTTTGAGCCGCGAAGAACTGATGGCGCTGGGCCTGCCGCTGGGCGCCGACATTCCGTTTTTTATCTTTGGCGAGAACGCCTTTGCCGAAGGCGTGGGCGAGCAGATGCAAGCCGTTGCGACGCCGGATTGCTGGTATGTGGTCATCGAGCCGGGCGTGCAAGTGCCGACCGCCGCAATTTTTTGCGCGGAAGGCTTGACGAGGGATACCGAAGCCGTCACAATAGCGGACTTTTCCAGGCACCTCGCAGAAAGCAACAGCGCGAACGGGTTTGGGAAAAATGACTTACAGCAAGTGGCATGCAGTCTTTTCAAGCCGGTAGCAGATGCGGTAGAATGGCTGGGTGCTTACGGTGAGGCCAGGATGACTGGTTCCGGTGCTTGTGTGTTTGGCGCGTTTTCCACTGAGGAAGAAGCAGATGAAGTGCTCAGCAATGTGCCCGTCGTCTGGTCGGCCTGGAAAGCAAAAGCGTTAAGCCACCATCCGCTGCTCACGATGTTGCAAGTAGCAAAAAAAGATTTTGCTTAGCTTCAAAAAGTCGGTATAATACCGGCCAACATGACAGCAAGCAGTCAGTTGCGTAGGGGAGTCGCCAAGTTGGTTAAGGCACTGGATTTTGATTCCAGCATGCGAAGGTTCGAATCCTTCTTCCCCTGCCACCCGTTTCACCGTAGTCTGTCGATGCGAAGTTGGCGTCCAGTGCGGGAAGCAGGCCGTTAAGCGGCGCATGCATAATACAGACTGACCGGGCCTATGCCCGGTTAGTTCTTTTCAAGACTTCTATATCACCTCTTGGGACTCCCATGGCTTACGAAAACCTGATGGTTTTTACCGGCAACGCGAATCCAGCGTTAGCAGAGGGGGTCGCAAAAAATCTCGGCATCCCTCTCGGTAAAGCAAACGTTTCGAAATTCTCCGACGGCGAAGTAATGGTCGAGATTAACGAAAACGTTCGCGGCAAGGATGTTTTTGTTTTGCAATCCACCTGCGCCCCGACCAACGACAGCCTGATGGAAATCATCCTGATGGTCGACGCCCTGAAACGCGCATCGGCCGGCCGCATCACCGCAGCGATTCCGTATTTTGGTTATGCCCGTCAAGATCGTCGTCCACGCTCCGCGCGTGTGGCCATTTCGGCCAAGGTGGTTGCCAACATGCTGGAAAAAGCCGGTGTCGAGCGCGTCCTGATCATGGACTTGCACGCCGACCAGATCCAGGGCTTCTTCGATATTCCAGTCGACAATATCTACGCTTCGCCGATCCTGCTGGGCGACCTGCAAAAGAAAAACTACCAGGACCTGCTGGTGGTCTCGCCGGACGTCGGCGGTGTGGTACGTGCGCGCGCCCTGGCAAAACGCCTCGGTTGCGACCTGGCCATCATCGACAAGCGTCGTCCGAAAGCGAACGTCTCCGAAGTGATGAACATCATCGGTGAAGTCGAAGGCCGCAACTGCGTGATCATGGATGACATGGTCGACACCGCAGGCACCCTGACCAAGGCCGCCGAAGTGCTCAAGGAGCGCGGCGCCAAGAAAGTGGTGGCGTATTGCACCCACGCGGTGCTGTCCGGCCCGGCGATCGACCGCATTTCGGCTTCGTCGCTCGATGAACTGGTGGTCACCGACACGATCCCCCTGTCCGAAGCGGCCCTGGCCTGCGGCAAGATTCGTCAACTGACGTGCGCGCCGCTGCTGGCCGAGACGTTCAAGCGCATCATCAAGGGCGATTCGGTCATCTCCTTGTTTATTGATTGATTCGATAAACAGCAGTATTAAAAGACGTAAGACCAGCGGCGCGACCGGTTTTCAAACCGGCCGCGCCGCTGCTTTAGTGGTTTTCGGGGTGCATCCGCACCCATTTTCCGAAGTCTCCTGGTCGCGGGAGTCTTCATCACACAAGACGTGAGTCTTGTTCTATTTGGAGTTTCACATGAAAGTTATCGCATTCAAACGCGAATTGCAAGGTTCCGGAGCGAGCCGCCGCCTGCGCATTTCCGGCCAAACCCCTGGTATCGTTTACGGTGGCACCGAAGCCCCGATCCTGATTTCCCTGGATCACAACGCCCTGTACCACGCGCTGAAAAAAGAAGTGTTCCACTCGTCGATCCTGGAACTGGAAATCGACGGCGTTTCCCAGCAAGTGCTGCTGCGCGACTTCCAAGTCCACGCATACAAACAACTGGTTCTGCACGCTGACTTCCAGCGCGTTGACTCCAAGCAAGCTGTTCACGTGAAAGTGGCACTGCACTTTGAAAACGCCGACGTTTCGCCAGCAGTCAAACTGCACGGCGCGACCATCAGCCACGTTACCAACGAAATCGAAGTATCGTGCCTGCCAGGCCAACTGCCAGAGTTCATCTCGGTTGACCTGTCGAACATCGACGTCGGTCACTCGCTGCACGTAAGCGACCTGGTCCTGCCAGAAGGCGTGACCGTTGTTGGCCACGGAGCCGACCTGACCATCGCTACCGCATCGGTACCGGCTGGTGCCGTTGCTGCTGAAGCCGAAGCTGCTGCTGAAGCCGACAAGAAGTAATTGTGCCGCCGCCGCAAGGCGGTAGTCGCAAGGAAAAACCCGCCTGGCTCGCTCCGGCGGGTTTTTTTCTGCCTGTTTTCAACGATAATCGTTCTTTTTACTGCAGACATCGCCATGCCCATACGCCTGATCGTCGGCCTCGGCAACCCGGGACCCGAATACGAACAAACGCGCCACAATGCCGGCTTCTGGCTGGTCGACAACCTGGCCAACAGCCTGCCCGGCACGCGCTTGCAGCGCGATTCGCGCTATAACGCCATGCTGGCCAAGACCTCGATCAACGGCCAGGACGTGTGGCTGCTCGAACCGCTGACCTTCATGAACCGCTCCGGCCAGTCGGTCGGCGCGCTGGCGCGCTTTTTCAAGATTGCCGCCGACGAAGTGCTGGTGGTGCACGATGAACTGGACCTGATGCCCGGCATTGCGCGCCTGAAAAAAGGCGGCTCGGCCGGCGGCCACAATGGCCTGAAAGACATCACTGCCGCGCTCGGCACCCAGGACTACTGGCGCTTGCGCCTGGGCATCGGCCATCCGCGCAGCCTGAACCTGCAGCAGCAGGTGGCCGATTTCGTGCTGCACCGTCCGCGCCGCGAAGACCAGGAGCTGATCGAGCAGGCGATCGACAAGTCGCTGCTGGTGATGCCGCAGATCGTCGACGGCAAGTTCGAGGCGGCCACCATGAAGTTGCATACGGCCTGATGTTGCAAACCGATGGCGGACCAGCCCGGGCTGCGCGGCAAAGCTGTTGCCGCGCAGCGGGCAGGGGTACAATGACGTCCTGAATGTCGTTGTCCAAACCATCGGAATCGTCGCACGACCACCATTTTTCCTAACAGCACCGCCAGCACGCCGATCGACGGCTGCTTTGATCACTGTGCTTTGATAATTAAAGGTTTTTCATGAGTCTCCAATGCGGTATCGTCGGCTTGCCGAACGTCGGCAAGTCCACCCTGTTCAATGCGCTGACGAAAGCCGGCATCCCGGCTGAAAACTATCCTTTCTGCACCATCGAGCCGAACGTCGGCGTGGTCGAAGTGCCGGACCCGCGCATGGATGCGCTGGCCGCCATCGTCAAGCCGGAACGCATGGTCAACGCCATCGTCGAGTTCGTCGACATCGCCGGCCTGGTGGCTGGCGCGTCGAAAGGCGAGGGCCTGGGCAACCAGTTCCTGTCGCACATCCGCGAAACCGACGCCATCGTCAACGTCGTGCGCTGCTTCGAAGATGACAACGTGATCCACGTCGCCGGCAAGATCAACCCGCTCGACGATATCGAAGTCATCCAGACCGAACTGGCGCTGGCCGACATGGGCACCGTGGAAAAAGCGATCCACCGCGAAAACAAGAAAGCCCGCTCGGGCGACAAGGACGCGGCCAAGCTGCTGGCCATCATGGAACGCATGATGCCGTACCTGAACGACGCCAAGCCGGTGCGCGCGATGGGCCTGGACGCCGACGAAATGCTGCTGATCAAGCCGCTGTGCCTGATCACCGCCAAGCCGGCCATGTTCGTCGCCAACGTCTCGGACAGCGGCTTCACCGACAATCCGCTGCTGGACCAGCTGACCGAATACGCCAAATCGCAGAACGCCCCGATCGTCGCCATCTGCGCCTCGATGGAAGCGGAAATCGCCGACCTGGACGCCGCCGACAAGGGCGCTTTCCTGGCCGACATGGGCATGGAAGAGCCAGGCCTGGACCGCCTGATCCGCGCCGCCTACAAACTGCTGGGCCTGCAAACCTACTTCACCGCCGGCGTCAAGGAAGTACGCGCCTGGACCATCCCCGTCGGCGCCACCGGCCCGCAAGCGGCCGGCGTGATCCACACCGACTTCGAACGCGGCTTCATCCGCGCGCAAACCATCGCCTATGACGACTTCATCACCTACAAGGGCGAAGCCGGCGCCAAGGAAGCGGGCAAGATGCGCGCCGAGGGCAAGGAATATGTGGTCAAGGATGGCGATGTGCTGAACTTCCTGTTCAACGTTTGATGATGGCGGTGTCGGGCACTGCCTGACACCGGCCTGGTTTTCCATATGCCTGCCCGCGCCTTGCGCCGGCGGGCATTGTCATATCTGTACGGCGCGACCTCCTGATGGGTGATGGGTTTATAGTGGACAAACTTGCCCACACTGACAAGCCGCCTCGCGCGGCCAGGAGAACCACGATGACCAATGCTGATACCGATATTGCGGGACTGTCGTCCGCCGAACACGCCACCGGCAACCTTGAAGCCAGGGTGACGCTGGTCGAATACGGCGACTTCGAATGCCCGCGCTGCGCGCAGGCCGAACCGCTGACGCGCCACCTGGTGGACACCTATGGCGACCGGGTGCGCTTTGTGTTCCGCCATTTTCCCGACGCTGCCGCCCATCCGCATGCCGAGCTGGCGGCCGAAGCTTCCGAGGCGGCCGCCGCGCAAGGCAAGTTCTGGGCGATGCATGCGGCGCTGTTTCGCCAGCCGCAGCATCTGAAGGAAGCCGCGCTGACCCGTTACGCCGAGGAAATCGAGCTCGACATGACGCGCTACCATGCCGACATGAACGACCATCTTTACCTGCAGCGCGTGCGCGAGCACCATGCGGCCGCCGTGCAGCTGGGCCTGCGCGGCACGCCGAGCTTTTTCCTCAATGATCAGCCGGTCGATGTGTCGTTCGGGCTTGAACACCTGGAACAGGCGGTGCGCGCCGCATTGGGCGAGCACTGAAAGAAACTTGCATTGATGGTTGAAGATGACTAGTCTAAATAAACTTGGTTTAGTCGAGGTTCAGCATGTTCATCGTGGATATACACGAAGCCAAAACGCATTTGTCCAGGCTGATCGAGCAGGCCGCCAAAGGTGAATCGTTCATGATCGCCAAGGCCGGCCGGCCCTTGGTCAAGGTCATGGCGCTCGATGCGCCAGCGGCGGGCCAGCAGAAGCGGCTCGGTTTTCTCGCCGGCCAGATCTCCGTGCCGGATGATTTCGACGCGATGGGAAGCGCGGAAATTGCCGAGATTTTCTTTCTCGCACGAGGATTGGGCGTACGCGCCGACGCTGCATGCAATGGTGATTATATAAGCGCCGATGTCGTGCTGGATCGTCTGGAGGTCATGCTGGCCGAGGCCAGGGCGGGTAGCAAAGGTTCCTGAAGACAACATCTCTCAGTCACTCTTCCCCACTCCATGCCGGGCGGCTGGAACGCTTCCATGTCCACATCAGCCCGATGCCGGCCGAGGTGCCGCTGTTCTGGCGCAGCAGCGGGCTGTCGCGGTTGGCGGCGCCGGCGTAGTTGTCGTAGCGCAGAAAGGCAAACGCGCGCCAGTCGCGGTGCAGCAGGTAGGAGCCGCCCAGGCCCAGGCGGGTCAGCATCAGCCCGCTTTTGGCCGCATAGGCGGGGCGCGCAGCTGTGGCAAATTGCTGCCCGACGCCATAAAAATAATCGTTGATGCCACGATTGCCCAGCACGGCGGAAAGGGCGGTATCCACATGCCAGCGCCCCTGCGGGTCGGCCAGGGTGTAGGCCAGGCGCGGCTCGAAGGTGGCGCCCTGGCGGTGCAGGCCGCCGCGCGCTTCGATCACGGCGCGTAGCGGCAGCTCCAGCCGTACACGGCTGTTTGACGACGGTTCGGCCAGCTTGATTTTCAGGCGCGGGCCAAATTCCACCAGCGTGCCCAGGTCCGGCATGCCGCGCCGGGCCGGCACCTCATCGGACCTGGCCGGCAGCGACAGGGCAAAGCCGACGTCGAATTCGGTTTTGTCGGTATTGACCAGCCGCGCGCCCACGCCCGAGCGGTCGGCGCGCAGCACCTTGCCCCGATAGATCAGGTAGGGCAGCGCCAGGGTGCGCGTCGAGCGCTCGCTTGAGCCCGGATAGGCGGGCGTGACGGCGGTACCGCCAAAGACGCCCGCTTCCCACAGCGGCAGTGCCGGTTCGGCGGCCAGCGCCGGCGCGGCGCTGGCGATGGCCAGCAGGGTGACAGTCCTGATCATGGTCGTGCTCCACAAGATTGCTCCATCGACGGTGGTGCCGGTGCGGCGGCTACCCCGGCACGCCGCCACAGCGCGGCGGCGCTGCGCACATGGTGTTCGAGCGCATCGGGGCGGCAGGCGGCGCCGGCGGCCTGCGCGGCTTGCTGGTGCAGGCGCGCCTGCCAGCTCGTATCTCCATGGCCCAGTTCGACATTGTCGATGGCCTCTTCATACGTGCGCAGCGCTTGCGCCCAGTGTCCCTGCCGGGCCGCCTCGTTTGCCCATTGCTCCTGCTGTTGCGCCATGCGCAGCTCGACCTGGGTGGAGCAGGCGGCCAGCGCCAGCATGCAAGGCAGGAGGATAAAACGCAAGCGGGCGGTCAGCACTGGCATGGCGGGTAAAGTTGTCGGAATGAGACTACTGTAGCGCATCGGCGGGCGCACACGCTTGCCGCCGGCGAAATCGTCGCTGGCGGGCGATACCGATGACATATAATTTGCCCACTACTTTGTTACTTTCTTCATATCACCAACAGGAGCACCATGTTTTCACGCAAATTCCAATCTTGTGCACAGCTGATGCTGGCCACCTTGATGATGAGTTTTGTCGCCGCCGCGCCCGCGCGCGCGCAGCAGGCAGCCGTCAAATTGCCGAATGTGGTGATCCTGGCCACCGGCGGCACCATCGCCGGCAGCGGCGCCGACAGCACCACCACGGTGGGCTACACCTCGGCCACCGTCGGCGTCGAGCGCCTGATCGCGGCCGTGCCGGAACTGAAAAAAGTGGCCAACGTGAAAGGCGAGCAAGTCTTCCAGATCGCCAGCGAAAGCATGACCAATGAACACTGGCTGACCCTGGCCAAGCGCATCAATGTGCTGCTGGCCTCGCCAGACGTCGATGGCGTGGTGGTCACGCACGGCACCGACACTATCGAAGAGACCGCGTATTTCCTGAACCTGACTGTGAAAAGCAACAAGCCGGTCGTGGTGGTGGGCGCCATGCGCCCGTCGACGGCGATCTCGGCCGACGGCCCGATCAACCTGTACAACGCGGTGCTGCTGGCCGGCAGCCGCGAAGCCGTCGGCAAGGGCGTGCTGGTGGCCTTGAACGACCAGATCAACGCGGCGCGTGAAGTGACCAAGACCAACACCTCGACCACCGACACCTTCAAGTCGACCGAACTGGGCATGCTGGGCTATATCCAGGGCAGCAAGCCGTTCTTCTACCGCCAGTCGACGCGCAAGCACACGCTGGAAGCGGAATTTGACATCAGCAAGCTCGATTCCCTGCCGCAAGTGGACATCGTGTACGGCTACGCCAGCATGAACCGCATCGGCATGGACGCCTTTATTGCCGCTGGCGCCAAGGGCATCATCCACGCGGGCGTGGGCGATGGCAGCGTGGCGGCGCAAATGAAGCCGGCGCTGGTCGAGGCGCGCCAGAAAGGCGTGCTGATCGTGCGTTCCAGCCGCGTGGGCCAGGGCATCGTGGCGCGCAATGGCGAAGCCAATGACGATGAACTCGACAGCGTCGTGTCGGACACTCTGAACCCGCAAAAAGCCCGCATCCTGCTGATGCTGGCCTTGACCAAGACCAATAGTACGCAGGAAATCCAGCGTATTTTCTACACCTATTGATGGCCTGCCGGGCCGGCGCCACATTTGCCTCATCAGGCAGATTTACGCTGGCCCGCTTTGCTGCCATACTTCGCCCCTGAACAATGAATCGGCAGCGGCTGCGGCGCTGCCCGTGGCGCATGGCTATCCTGTCCGAGATTACCTTTTATCCGATCAAATCGTGCGCCGGCATCGCCCTGCGCGCAGCCGTGCTCACCGCTTCCGGCCTGATGAGCGAACAGGTGTATGACCGCGAGTGGATGGTGGTCGATGCCGAGGGCCGCTTCCTGACCCAGCGCGAACATCCGCGCATGGCGCTGATCGTGCCCACCATCAAGGCCACCACCCTGGAACTGCGCGCGCCGGGCATGTTGCGCCTGGAAATCGAACTGGGCCTGCCGCACCCGCAGCTGGCGCCCATGCTGGAAGTCCAGTTGTGGGACGAGCAGGTGCGCGCCTATGATTGCGACGAGGTGACGGCCGCCTGGTTTTCCAACGCCATCGGTGTGCCATGCCGGCTGGCGCGTTTCCACCCGGACGTGGTGCGCACCACCGGCACCAAGTGGACCGGCGGCATTGCCGCGCCGACTTTGTTTTCCGACGGTTATCCGCTGCTGGTGGCCAGCGTGGCCTCGCTCGATGATGTGAACGAGAAACTGCAAGCGGCCGGCCGCGCGCCGTTGCCGATGAACCGCTTCCGGCCCAACCTGGTACTCGACGGCATCGGCGCTTTCGAGGAAGATTATGCCGACGAGCTGCGGTTTGGCGCCACCACCCTGAAACCCGTCAAGCCTTGCCCGCGCTGCCCGATTCCATCGGTCGACCAGGCCACGGGCGTGCCGGGCCCGGACCCGCTCGATGTGATGCACTATCGGGCCAAGCCCGGGCTCGACGGCGCGATCTGCTTCGGCATGAACGCCATCGTCACCAGCGGCGGCGACGAACCCATCGTGGTGGGCCAGGAAGTCGGTTTCGAACTGGCGTTTTAAGCGTTGTGGCCGCACAGAAGGGTTTGAGGTTTATATGAGTCAACCGATATCGCCAGTGTCAGGCCAGCAGGGCAGCGATGCCAGGAGCCAGGCCGCAGCTATCACCCGCCTGGAAGCGGAAAACCAGGCCTTGCGCGCGCGCATGGCGTATTTGCTCGAGCAACTGGAACGCAACCACGACATCATGGGCCGCCACCAGGCGTTCGACCTGGAAATCGTCGGCGCCGCCACCTTTCCCGAACTGATCGGCACCATCTTTCGCACCTTGCCGGTGGTGTCCGAGCTCGACGGCGTTACCCTCAGCCTGGTCGACGAGGGCGACGATATCCTGGTGGTGATGGAAAAGCTGGGCGTCGATTTCAGCCTGTTTCCGCAAATGCTGTTCGTGCAACAGCCTGAAGAGCTCGGTTTCATGCCGGCTGGCGAAGGCGCGCCGCCGTTGCCGCTGCTGGGCCCGTTCGATGCGGCCGTGCACGGCGCGCGCTTTCCGGCCAGCGCGACCGTTAGCGAGCTGGCGCTGCGCAGCGTGGCGCTGGTGCCCTTGCTGCGCAACAAGCGGCTGATCGGCAGCCTGAACCTGGCCAGCAGCGACAGCGCGCGCTTTACGCCGGCGCTGGGTACCGACTTCGTCAAGCACATGGCGTCGATTATCGCGATCTGCCTGGAAAACGTGATCAGCAATGAAATGCTGAAATATATCGGCCTGACCGATGCGCTGACCGGCGTCTACAACCGCCGCTATATCGACCGGCGTCTGCTGGAAGAAATCGCCCGTGCGCGGCGCCAGCAATATTGCATCGCCTGCATGTATATCGATATCGACCACTTCAAGAAGGTCAACGATACCCACGGCCACCAGGGCGGCGACGAGGTGCTGCGCGAAGTGGCCGCGCGCATCCGCCAGGAATTGCGCCGCTCCGATGCGCTGGGGCGCTTCGGTGGCGAGGAATTCGTGGTGCTGCTGATCGATGCCGACCTCGACAGCGCTACTTTTGTGGCCGAGCGCATCCGCGCCAGCATCGCCGGCACGCCGTTCGAGCTGCCCGGCGCCGCTCTGGCTTCGGTCAGCGTGTCGATCGGCGTGGCCAGCCTGCCGTCGCAGTCGGACCAGTTGCCGATCGAGGTGGTGGCGCAGCAACTGGTGGCGCACGCCGACCAGGCCCTGTACCAGGCCAAGGCGAATGGCCGCAACCTGGTGGTCAGCGCGTCTGCAAGCTGATTTACTTCAGCAGCAAGGTTTCCGCCTTGGCCACGGCGTCGGCGCTGCCGCGCAGCACCACCACGTCGCCGCTGGCCAAGGTTGTCTCTTGTGTGACGGCCAGGCTGCTGCGTCCGCGGCGGATGGTGGTAATCAAAGCGCCACAGGCCGCCATGTCGATCGTGCTCAAGGGAAAACCGATGCAGCGCGCGCCATCGCCGACGGTCACCGAATGCAGCCGTTCGAGTTCGGCGTCGTCGCCGGCGTCGCTGGCGCCGTGGAAATAGCCGCGCAGCGAGGCATAGCGCTCTTCGCGCGCCGCCTGCACCCGGTGCACCACGCGGCGCAGCGGCACGCCCATCATGATCAGGGCGTGCGAAGCGAGCATCAGGCTGCCTTCCAGCAGTTCCGGCACCACTTCGGTGGCGCCCGCCTCGCGCAGCTGGTCCAGGTCGCTGTCGTCGTAGCTGCGCACGATGACCGGCAAGGTCGGCGCCAGTTCATTGACCATATGCAGCAGCCGCAGCGCCGCCGGCGTATTGGCATAGGTAATCACCACCGCGCTGGCCCGGTAAATGCCGGCCGCCACCAGGCTTTCGCGCCGGCCCGCGTCGCCATACGAGACATGGGCGCCGGCCAGTTGCGCTTCCTGCACCCGTTCCGGGTCCAGGTCCAGCGCGTGGTATTCGATCTTTTCTTCCGTCAGTAGGGTCGCCAGGCTTTGCCCGCTGCGCCCGAAGCCGGCGATCAGCACGTGTTTCTGGGCCGCCATGGTACGGGTGGCGATTTTCGTCAGCGCCAGCGACTGCATCATCCAGTCATTGGCGGCCAGCTTCATGACGATGGCGTCCGATTTCGCGATCAGCAGGGGCGCGATCAGCATCGACAGCACCATCGCCGCCAGCACCACCTGCACCACGAACGGGTCCATCAATTTGATGCCGCCGGCCAGGTTCAGCAGCACGAAGCCGAATTCGCCGGCCTGCGCCAGCCCCAGCCCGGTGCGCAGGGCCACGCCGTTCGAGGCGCCGAACAGCCGGGCCAGGCCGGCGATCAGGGCGAATTTCAGCAGCACCGGCGCGCACAGCAGCAGCAACACCAGCCACCAGTTATCGATCACCACGCGGATATTGAGCAGCATGCCGACCGTGATGAAAAACAGGCCCAGCAGCACGTCGCGGAAAGGTTTGATATCCTCTTCCACCTGGTGCTTGAACTCGGTTTCGGAAATCAGCATGCCGGCCACGAACGCCCCCAGGGCCAGCGACAGCCCGGCGCGCTCGGTGATCCAGGCCGCGCCGAGGGTGATCAGGAGCAGGTTGAGCATGAACAGTTCCTGCGAGCGGCGCTTGGCGACGATGGTCAGCCAGCCGCGCACCATTTTTTGCCCCAGGAACAGCAGCAAAATCAGCACCACCACCGCCTTGGCGCCGGCCCAGGCCAGCGTTTCGGCCAGGTTGTCGGAGTCTTTCGTCAGCGCCGGAATCAGGATCAGCAGCGGCACCACGGCCAGGTCCTGGAACAGCAGGATGCCGATGATCTTGCGGCCGTGCTCGCTTTCAAGCTCCAGCCGTTCTGTCAGCATTTTTGACACGATGGCGGTCGACGACATGGCCAGCGCGCCGCCGAGGGCAAACGCGGCCTGCCAACTGAGGTGGAAATAGGCCGACAGGTAGCGCCCGACGAACCAGCCGAAGACGACGGTGGCGACGATGGTCATCACGACCTGCGCCATGCCGAGGCCGAAGACGATGCGCCGCATGGCAAGAAACTTGGGAAGGGAAAACTCGAGCCCGATGGAAAACATCAGGAAGACGACGCCGAATTCGGCCAGGGTATGGCTCGCTTCATTCTCGGCGGCCAGGCCCAGCGCATGCGGGCCGATGATGATGCCGACCGCCAGGTAGCCGAGCATGGGGGGCAAGTGCAACATTCTGAAAGCAACCACGCCAAGCACGGCGCTGCCGAGTAACATCAGGGTCAGTTCTAGCGAGGAAAACATGGGTTGCCCGGGGTGGTCAGTGGAAATCGTTGTTTGTTGTGACTGGCAAGTTTTTTGCTTTCCTAATTCGTTTATACTTTGGGCATGAGTGTAACCCATGAAAAAACAATGCAGAAAGCTTTTGATCGAAGTGACATGAAAGCCACAAGCGAGCGCGCCGTGGCGCTGGCCCGCACCACCTTGCAGATCGAGGCGGACGCCATCGTTGCGCTGCACGCGCGCCTGGCCACCGACGACAGCGTCGGCCGCGCGGTGGCCCTGCTGCTGGAATGCAAGGGCCGCGTGGTGGTGTCCGGCATCGGCAAGTCCGGCCATATCGCGCGCAAGATCGCCGCCACTCTGGCCTCGACCGGCACGCCGGCCATGTTCGTGCATCCTGCCGAAGCGGCCCATGGCGACCTGGGCATGGTCACCTCGGACGACGCCTTTATCGCCATCTCGTATTCGGGCGAATCGGCCGAGCTGATGGCCATCATGCCGGTCGTCAAGCGCATGGGCGGCGTGCTGATCGCCATGACGGGCAAGCCGCAATCGAGCCTGGCGCAACTGGCCGACGTGCACCTCGATATTTCGGTGGAAAAAGAAGCCTGTCCGCTGAACCTGGCGCCGACCGCCAGCACCACCGTCACCCTGGCGCTGGGCGACGCGCTGGCCGTGGCGCTGCTGGACTTGCGCGGTTTCAAGGAAGAAGATTTTGCCCGTTCGCATCCCGGTGGCGCCCTGGGCCGCCGCCTGCTGACGCATGTGCATGACGTGATGCGCAGCGGCGAGCGGGTGCCGAAAGTGCCGGTGGCGGCATCCTTGCTGCAGGCGCTGGAGGAAATGACGAAGAAAGGCATGGGCATGACGGCCATCGTCGATGCGGACGACCGTCCGGTGGGCGTATTTACCGATGGCGACCTGCGCCGCATGTTCGAGCGCGTGCAGGATTTCACGCAAGTGGCGATCCGCGACGTGATGCATGCGCAGCCGCGCAGCATCGGACCCGACCGCCTGGCCGTCGACGCGGTGGCCGTGATGGAGCAGCACCGCATCAACCAGATGCTGGTGGTCGACCTTGACGGCAAACTGGTCGGCGCCTTGCATATCCATGACCTGACCCAGGCGAAGGTCATCTGATGCCGGTGTGCTGTTTCTGCGCAGCAGGCCTATTTTTGAGAGTGAAACACTATGCGTAAGCCAGAAGGCGCCCATCGCTGGCGCATGATTTTTACCGTGCTGGGCGCCGTCGCGGTGGCGCTGGGCAGCTTCTGGCTGCTTGAAGTGATGAACAAGAGCAGCCAGGATGTCAGTGCCGGCAAGAAATTGGACGAGCCCGATTATTTCGTCACCAATTTCAGCCTGGTGCGCATGGACTTGCAGGGCAAACCCAGCTATATCGTCTCCGGCGCCAAGCTCACGCATTACCCGGCCGACGATTCCTCCGATATCGACCAGCCTTTCGTGCGCAAGATCAGCCCTGGTGTGCCGCCCTTGAACATGACGGCCGAGCTGGCCCATATCGACCAGGGCAATACGCGGCTGCAATTGTCGCGCAAGGTCGTGATCGACCGCGTGGCCGGTCCGAAAACGCAGAACATGACGCTGAAAACCGAGGCGTTGACAATTTTCCCCGATGAAGAGCGGATGGAGTCGGCGGTGCCGGTCGACCTGCTGTCGGGCCGTTCGCACGTGACCGGCGTGGGCCTGAAGGCCAACAATGCCTCCAGCGTGGTGGAAGTGCCGAACTCGGTGCGCATCGTGATTCCGCCGCGCAAAGCCGTGCCGGCCAAATAAATAAAAGGAAATTATCAAAATGAAAAAAATATTGCTGTTGAGCTTGTTTTCCCTGGCGGTGATGGGCAGCGCCCATGCCGAAAAGGCCGACTCGGAAAAAGAAGCCGTCATCACCGCCCAGCGCGGCCAGGTCGATGACATCAAGCAGACCCGCACCCTGACCGGCGACGTGGTGCTGGTGAAAGGCACCCTGACCATGAAGGCGGGGCGCGCCCTGATCACCGAAGATCCGCAGGGCTACCAGTTCATCACCTTCTGGGGCGAGGCGGGCAAGCTGGCCACCTTCCGCCAGAAGCGCGACGGCGAAGGCGACCTGTGGGTGGAAGGCGAAGCGGAACGGGTGGAGTACAACAACAAGACGGAAGTCGTGAAATTGTTTTCCAAGGCCAAGCTGACGCGCCTGCAAGGCACCAAGCCGACCGACGTGGCCAATGGCGCCTTCATTTCGTATGACAGCCGCAATGAATTATTCAATATGGAAAACAGCGACAGCGGCACCAGTTCGCCCGGCGCCGGCAGCGTGCGCATGGTGATCCAGCCGAAGAACAAGCCGGCGGCGGAGAAAGCCCCGGCCGCACCTGCGCCAGGGAAGAAATAATGGACAAGAATGAACGTTGCGGCAGCACCCTGATCGTGCGGGGGCTGCAGAAAACCTATGGCAAGCGGCAAGTCGTGCATGATGTGTCGCTGCAAGTCGAATGCGGCGAAGTGGTGGGCCTGCTGGGGCCGAACGGCGCCGGCAAGACCACCTCGTTCTACATGATCGTCGGCCTGGTGCCATCCGACGGCGGCACCATCGATATCAGCGGCGTCGATATTTCCAGCCTGCCGATCCACCGCCGCGCGCAGATGGGCCTGTCGTACCTGCCGCAGGAAGCGTCGGTGTTTCGCAAGCTGACGGTGGAAGACAATATCCGCGCCGTGCTGGAAATCCAGACGGTCGATGGCCGCCCCCTGAAAAAGCCGGAAATCGAAGAACGCCTCGACAAATTGCTGGCCGACCTGCAGATCGAAAAGCTGCGCGAAAACCAGGCGCTGTCGCTGTCGGGCGGCGAGCGCCGCCGCGTGGAAATCGCGCGCGCGCTGGCCACCGACCCGCGTTTCGTGCTGCTCGACGAACCGTTCGCCGGCGTTGATCCGATCGCCGTGATCGAAATCCAGCGCATCGTGCGGTTTTTGAAGGAACGCAATATCGGCGTGCTGATCACCGACCATAATGTGCGCGAAACGCTGGGCATCTGCGACCGCGCCTACATCATCAACCAGGGTTCGGTGCTGGCGTCGGGCCGGCCCGACGACATCATCGCCAACGAGTCGGTACGCCGGGTGTATCTGGGCGAACACTTCCGCATGTAAGCCAATGAAACAATCCCTGCAGCTGCGCACCTCGCAGCACCTGGCACTGACGCCGCAATTACAGCAATCGATTCGCCTGCTGCAACTGTCCACGCTGGAATTGCATCAGGAGCTGGAGCAATTGCTGACCGATAATCCCTTGCTGGAACGGCTCGACGATCCGCTCGACCGCTCGCTGCGCCTGTTGTCCGATGGTGCGTTGAGCTCGACCGCCGCGCCGGCTGAAGCACCGCCGGCGCCGCCGGGCCAGGAAGCGCCGGCACCGGCCGCCGAAGCGGAGGCTTTTGACGGCGACGCCGGCGAGAGCACGGCCGCGTCCGAGGGCGGCGACAGCGACTGGAACGAGGCCAGCCGCGGCAAGGCGCCCGATGACGAGGATTCCCGTCCGCAATTGGAAGCCCATCACTGCACCTTGCGCGAACACCTGATGGAACAGATGCGCGTGACGGTGCTGGAGCTGCGCGACCGCGCGCTGGTGGAACTGATCATCGATGCGCTCGACGACAATGGCTATCTGGAAGAGCCGCTCGACGATATCCTGGCGCGCCTGCCCGAAGAGCTGGAAGTCGATGCGGATGAGCTGCGCACGGCGCTGTCGCTGCTGCAAAGTTTCGATCCGCCCGGCGTAGGCGCGCGCAACGCGGCCGAATGCCTGGCGCTGCAGATCAGGCGCCTGCCGCAGGTGGCGCTGGTAACGCGCCGCATGGCCTTGAGCATCGTCGAAAAACACCTGACCTGGTTCGCCCAGCGCGACTTCAACAAGCTCAAGAAAGCCCTCGACTGCGACGATGAAGACTTGCGCGAGGCGCAGACTGTGATTCGCTTGTGCAACCCCCACCCGGGCGCCGTGTTCGCTTCCGACGTGTCCGACTACGTGGTGCCCGATGTGGTGGTCAAGCGGGCCCGCAACGGCTGGCAGGTCTCGCTGAACAATGACGTGATGCCGCGCCTGCGCGTCAACGCCATGTACGCCAACCTGCTCAAGCAGGGAAAAGGCGAGGGCGGCATGGGCGCGCAGCTGCAGGAAGCCAAATGGCTGATCAAGAACATGCGCCAGCGCTTCGACACCATCCTGCGCGTGGCGCAGGCGATCGTGGAACGGCAGAAGGATTTTTTCTCGCACGGCGCAGTTGCCATGCGGCCACTTGTGCTTCGCGAAATAGCTGATACACTGGGTTTACACGAGAGTACTATCTCGCGGGTAACGACCCAAAAGTACATGCTGACCCCGCATGGAATGTTTGAGTTGAAGTATTTCTTTGGCAGCCACGTCGCCACCGAAGCAGGAGGGGAGGCGTCATCGACGGCGATACGGGCCTTGATCGTGCAATTGACAGGAGCAGAGAACCCTAAAAATCCTTTATCCGACAGTAAGATTGCGGACATGCTGGGGGAACAAGGCATGGTGATTGCGCGACGTACTGTTGCCAAATACCGGGAAGCGTTGAAAATTCCGCCAGTGAGTCTGCGTAAGTCTTTGTAGTTTTTTCGGTTCCTCTGCGGGCCGGAACGATGGACACCGCACGAACCCGATCATCTTTAGGAGTGTGTATGAATCTCACCATCAGCGGACATCATCTCGAAGTGACACCAGCCATCCGTGAATACGTACAAACCAAACTGGAGCGCGTGAAACGCCATTTCGATCACGTCATCGATATTGCCGTGATTCTGACCGTCGACAACCTCAAAGAGAAAGAAAAACGCCAGAAGGCCGAAGTGAATCTGCGACTGAGCGGCAAGACCGTCTACGTGGAAAGCCTGGCGCAAGACCTGTATGCCGCGATCGACAGCCTGATCGACAAGCTGGACCGGCAAGTGATGAAGTACAAAACCAAAGTGCAAGGGCACGGTAAAGAGGCGATCAA
>Ga0308163_10000605_pt1 | contig 57227 bp, 56 predicted proteins | sample PhyTR1_FD_201037 | JGI IMG/M metagenome (GOLD analysis project Ga0308163, IMG submission 201037) | Phyllosphere microbial communities from UC Gill Tract Community Farm, Albany, California, United States - DLSLT.R1 | ecosystem: Host-associated > Plants > Phyllosphere > Unclassified | place: USA...
CAGCATGGTAATTTCCGACTTATTCCAGATGTTATTGAAATGGCCTTGTGAGCCCTCGTTGCTCCGACGCGGTTGTGGCGGTCGGGAAATCCGTTTTTCAAGCAAGCCGCTCCCCTCCATGGCAAAACCACGGACGGCCGTTACATCGGGAGTTAGGTGCGCAGGGCTGCGTTCGGACGCTGCCCTCAGGTCACGGCGCGTTGATCATTTGGAGGTCATCACCGAAATCTTCGTGATCCCCGAGCGCTCAATCGACGCCATGGCCTTGGCCACCTGGCCGTAGTTGACGCTGGTGTCCGCCTGTAATTGCACGCGTACTTCAGGGTCCTTGGCCTTGACGTCCTTGAGGCTGATCTCCAGTGATTCCGGGGCAATCTCGGATTTGGCGAGGTAGAACTTGCCATCCTGATCGACGCTGACCACCACCGGATCTTTCTTCTCAGCGGGTGCCACGGCGTCGGTTTTCGGCAGGTTGACCTTGATCGCGTTGGTCATCAGCGGCGCGGTGACGATGAACACCACCAGCAGCACGAGCATCACGTCCACCAGCGGCGTGACGTTCATTTCGCTGAGCACTTCATCGCTGTCTTGAGTGGAGAAAGACATCAGCTCGCCTCCCGCACGGACTGGCCGTGCTTGTGGGCGATGGGCTGACGGCTGACAGCGAAGGCGCTGCGCTGCGCGAGCGAATCGAAGTCATGGGCGAAGTCGTCCATGTCGGCCACGGCCAGTTTCAGCCGCCGCAGGAAAAAGTTGTAAATCAGCACCGCGGGTACCGCGACTGCGATGCCGACGCCGGTGGCGATCAGCGCGTGGCCAATGGGACCCGCCACGGTTTCCAGGCTGGCCGAACCGCTGGCACCGATGCTTTGCAGCGCTTCCATGATCCCCCAGACCGTGCCGAACAGACCGATGAAAGGCGCCGTGCTGCCGATACTGGCGAGGATGGCCTGACCGGCTTCCAGCGCGCGGCGCTCTTTCTGAATCTGTTGGCGCAGGTTGCGTTCCAGACGGTCCGAGCGGTTGATGGTGTGGGCCAGTTGCTGAGTGGTGCGCGGCGATTCGTCGACCGCCATGGCCTCGAAGCCGCTGTTGGCAATACGTGCCAGCGAGCCTGGGTATTGGGTGGCGTGTTCGGCAGCGGTGAGCAGGTCCGGTGCTGTCCAGAAGGCTTTGGTGAACTGTTTGTTCTGGGTCTTCAATTTCAGATACTGCGCGGATTTGATCAGCAGCAGTCCCCAGCTCAACACCGAGAACACCACCAGTGCCCAAAGCACGCCTGGGACAATCATGGAAGAGAGCGATTCGTTCATGGTTACACCTCACCAGCTATTTAAGAGTTGTCAGTCGTTTGCCTGCCGGGTCATTCCGGCAACTTGAAATCGATGGTCTGGGTCGCGAAGCCTTCAATCGGTGTATCGCCGCGCTTGGCCGGAACAAACTTCCAGTTGCGCACCGTTTCCACCGCCGCATCGTCGAGCACTTGCTTGCCGCTGGACTTGGTCACTTCGACGCTGCCAGCGCGGCCGTTGGGCAGCACCTTGATGCGCAGAATCACCCGACCTTCCATGCCTTTACGCAGCGCCGCGCCGGGGTATTCCGGTGGCGGGTTGCCCAGACTGGCCAGCCCTGAAATCGCTGCCGACTCCTTGACCGGTGCCGCGGGCGCAGCAGGTGCCGCAGGTGCAGGCGTCGGTGACGGAGCCGGCGGCGCTGGCGTACTCGGTGCGGCGGGCACGGGGGGCGCGGGGGGCGTTGGCTTTTTCACCGGCTCCGGCTTTTTCACCGGTTTGGGCTTCTCGACCTTGGGCTTTTCAACGGGCTTGGGTGGCGGCTTGACCGCATCCGGATCTTCCACCGGTTGCTCCGGTTCAGGTGGCGGCGGCGGTGGAGGTGGCGGCGGCGGTTCGGGCGGCGGAGGCTCCGGTGTGGGCGGCGTTGGGCTGCTCAACTCGACCGTCATCTCGGGCACTTGGGGCGCAACTTCCGGAACGTCGGCTTTTGCTGTTTGCATGTACCACCAGATGGCCCCGTGAATAAGGACCGAAGCGGCAATCAATAACAACACCTGTGGCCGGTTCAATCCGCCAGGGCGTGAAGTGTTTTCCGTGAAAGGAATACTCGGCCAGACCCCGGAAAGTTCTTCCGGGGACGGCTCGGGCAAGGCTTTCATGTTTACCGCGTCGTTCATTAAAGCTCCCTCGGGTCATTGAAGGGCAATAAGGTTCCGTTCAAACATTTCGTCAATGTTCGAATTCCTGATGCTTGCACTTTCATGAGGCGCACAGCACCCGTGAGCAGACAGAAGTACGTCAACTCTTTATCGGAAGTGAGGGTGCAGAGTGGGTTATGGAGACGACATGGATATTCCCTGTTTTCTTGTTGTGTACCTGGATGTACGGCGATGTGTCTGAGTAAGTACAGATGTTCAATAGCAACCGCTATGCCAGCAGAGCCCTCTGCAATGCGGTTTTTGGCCCATTCGGCGCAGATGTCGCATTACTGTAATTTTTTATCGATTCTACGATTAAAGCGTTTGCGAACAATGGTGAACCTTTGGGACCAAGGTTAAAATCGGTGCGAGTGCATCCGCCGAGCCAAGCGAATACTGATCGCGAAAGCCCGTATTTAAATAAACGGCCGGCGGTGCACCAAACTCGATAATTGAGATTCGAATTGGTGCGTAAAGGCTTAATTGCGCATCGTGAACGTCCAGGTTAAACGTGACTGTTGAGTCATTTAGTTGTCGGGTGTCTTTTCAACGGGTGAGCAAAAGCGTCCGTCGGTAAGTGATGGCTATTTAATGTGTATGCCGCTTCTTATACGGGAATGTCCCGTTTATATAATTGATAATTGTGTGATCGTTCGTGTCTTTTCCATCATCAAGTGCTGGAGTGGATTATCACGATTAACGGACAGCAAAAAATAAAGGGATGGCCCGAGTGGAAACGCGAGCGCTCCGGGTGTTCTAAGAATTAAAAAATCAGACGCTGAACAAGGACGGTTCGACGACGAGGTGACGGACCTGCGGCGAGGCGTGCAAGACGGCTTGAGACAGAGCAACAGGCACCGACGGGAACGGCAGGGTGTGGCGGGGTGAGGCGCAAGACAGCAGGGACAGGTCAGACACGAATCGAATTCCTTATCGACGGACGACAAACTGCGGGTTTGCGTCCTGCACTGTTAATGGACAGGGTGCTGTCCTTTTCCTGCACGTTGGTGCGTGTTGCGCACCGATTGGCAGCGTAGACTCACGGCTTTGTGGGGCGTTTGGGTCTATGGGTGGTACTGGCGTTCCACTTGTGAAATACCTTGAAAGAAATGTGCCAAAAAGCTGTCCTTTTGTAACATTTTTGATGCGGCGGTCGATTGACAGCGTTCACGCCTGCATCGACTGCTGATGTTCCTGAGTCTTGAGAGGGTCCTGATGAGCCAGTTTTTTCCTGAGCAGCCCGGTTACCGTCAACTGCGTGAACGTTTTCTGAAGGCCGCGAGCGGTGTGGGTGCGGCATTGAGTGAATACCCGCATCCGCTCCAGGGGCCGTTCGGCGAAGCATTGTTCACCGACGTGGCCTGGATTGGTGCACCGGACGCCAGCAAGGTGCTGGTGGCGTTAAGCGGCACACATGGCGTGGAAGGCTATTACGGTTCCGACTGTCAGAGTCGCTGGCTGGAAAGCTTGAAGGGCCGCACGCTCCCTGAAGGCGTGGCGGTGCTGATGATTCACCTGATCAACCCGTGGGGAACTGCGTGGATGCGCCGCGTCAACGAAGACAATCTCGACCAGAACCGCAACTACCTGGACTTCAGCCAACCGCTGCCTGACAACCGTGCCTACCACGATGTGCATGCCTTCTATAGTTGCGAGCAATTGCGCGGGCCGCAACGTGATCAGGTCGATGCGCGGTTCAACGCCGCTGTCGCAGAGCGGGGCTGGTCTGGCTTGATGTCCGTGGTGGAAGCCGGGCAATACGCATTCGCTGACGGGTTGTTCTATGGCGGAACGGGGCCGAGCTGGTCGAACCGCACGTTGCGCACCATCGTTGAAAAACACCTCAGCGGCGTCGAGGTGGCAGCCTGCTTCGACCTCCACACGGGAGCGGGGGATTACGGTCATCCGATGCTGATGAGCATTGTGGAGTCTGCCTATCCCGCACTGGCCGACGCAAAAGCACTGTTCGGCCCGTGGCTGTTTACCCTGATTACAGGGGCCAATCAGGTCAGTGAGACCGGTGTGGCGGCAACGTCGACGGGGTACACCTCACAGATGCTGCTGGACGCGTTGCCGGGTGTCTATCTGATGCCGTTTGTCATCGAGTGCGGGACCTACGCCGGCGAGATCGTGCACGGGCATCTGCGTGACGATCACTGGTTGCACCTTCACGGTGACCCGCTGGACGCAACCGGCCGCGCGATCAAGCAAGGGTTGCTGGAGCAGTTTTATCCCGCCGACCCGGACTGGCAGGAAGTGGTGTGGGTGAGGACGCGGCAGATCTGGGAGAAGGCGTTGGCCGCGCTGCCGGGCATCGCACGCTGAGGCTTTGTAGGCGCACGCTGGGTCTGGGTGGCATCCGCGCCGCTCAGGCCAGCCCGTCAACGAGGCGCTGGGTGAGTGCTGGCAGCAACACCTCGCACGACGCCCCGATTTTCAGATCCAGAAGATCATCCGCGCGGGTCTTGCCCAGGTTTATCGCAATCAGCGGTTTGCCCTGATCGACGACGGCGCGGCACAAACGAAATGCCGAATACGCCATCAACGACGAGCCCACCACCAACAGCCCCTCGGCCTGTTCGACCCGGGCCATGGCTTTGGCGGCGGTGGGCGGCGCGACGTTCTCCCCGAAGAACACAACGTCCGGCTTCATTCTCTCTCCACCGCAGTGCGGGCAGTGCGGGACCTGGAAGCGTTCTTCAAATGCCGGCTCAAGCAGGGTGTCGCCGTCGGGCGCCTGAATGGCGTCGACACCGGCGAGGTAGGGATTGTGTTCCAGCAGCGTGACCTGAACGAGGTCGCGCTCGGTGCGCTGCCGACAGTCCAGGCACAGCACCCAGTGCAGGCTGCCGTGCAGTTCGACCACGTCATGGCTGCCGGCCTGATCGTGCAGGGTGTCGACATTCTGCGTAATGACGCCGCTGATGATGCCGTGACGTTGCAGCGTGGCCAGCGCTTCGTGCGCGGCGTTAGGCTGAGCGGCGCGCACTCGTGGCCAGCCAAGCATGGCGCGGGCCCAATAACGCCGGCGTGCCTCGGGAGCGTTGAGGAACTCCTGGAACATCATCGGTTGCCGACCGCGACGCATACCGTCACTGTCGCGATAGTCAGGGATGCCGGAAGAGGTGCTGATGCCTGCGCCTGTGAGGGCGACGAATGAACGCTCGTTCATCCAGTGCAGCAGGGATTCGACATCCGCGTGGGCAAAGGTATCGGACATGCACAGGTCCTCGTGAAGGCGGCGATGGGCCGATACTAAACGAGGTGGGTGATTTGTGCTTCGGGCGAATGCACGTATTTCGATGGAAGTCGACCGCCTGTAGGAGTGCGCAAGCTCACTCCTACAGGCTACGTATTGCGGCCTCAGTCTTAATTAACTCAACAGCTCGGCAAACGCCTTGTCCGCCTCCAACACCGCCGGCAGGGCCGCGAACAGTGCATTGAGGTCAATGCCCTCGAGCAACGGCCCGTCCACCGCCTGTTGTGCTTGCGGCGTCGCACCGCCATTGGTTTCCAGAGCATCGGAAATGGTCAGCGCCTGCGCCACGATGCGCGCTTGGGTCGCATCGCCGGGCGCCTGCATCGGACGCGCCTGGTAGGCGATGGCGTGCTGGATCACGGCGGGCAACTGCCAGCGGCGTGCCAGCTCAGCGCCCACTTCGGGGTAGCCGAAGCCCAGTTGCAGCGTCTCGATGGCAGCGCGCCCGGTGGTCCCGGTCTTGGTGACACTGTTGATGCGCTCGGCGACTTGCGGCGCACCGGTCTGAATCAACAGCTCGCCGATGTCGTGCATGACCCCGCAGGTAAAGGCGATTTCGGCGTCGGCTCCGGATTGCTTGGCGAGCAAGCGACAGATGCCGGCCACTTGAAAACTCTTCAGCCAGAACCCTTTGAGATCAAAGCTTGGGTCAGCCTTGAATGCGCCGGTGACCGCTGATGCCAGCACCAGCGTGCGCAGCGTGTTGAAGCCCAGACGCATGGCAGCGTCTTCGATGCTCGAGGACTCCCGCGCGCCGCGGAAGCGTGCCGAGTTGGCCAGACGCAGGATCTTGGCCGAGATCACCGGGTCCTTCTGGATGTTGCGCGCGATACTTTCAAGGTTCGACGAAGGGTTGTCGAATTGCTGAATCAGGTCCTGAGCCACTTTGGGAATGCTCGGAAGACTGCTCAAATCCGCGAAGAGTTGCTCGATACCCATGGCACTGCTCCTGTTTCATGTGAATTACAAACGATAGGCAACATTGGGAAATGTGCACGCGGGGTGATCCGGTTTTGGTACAGGCGGCACAAACCGTCAGAAATCCGCTGACATCAAGCCGAATGAGTTTCACCGCGATTGCCGAGGCTTAGCCTCTCTTCCAGCGACTGACAAATGCGATCGCGGGCAACCCACGGCCACAGGTCAACGGTGTTCATCCGATCGGCGCTGCTTCGCGAAAGCACTCATGAGGCGCATTCAGTCGAATTTTTTCAGGTAGCCGTTAGCCAGTTCGATCAACCGTTCGCGGCCGAAGCTCTTGCAATGCCCGCCATGCACCACCCGGGCGGGGAGTGCTCGCAGGCGTTGCATTGTGCGTACGTAGTCTTCGACAGAGGAGTGGGCGAGGTTGTCCAGCAGTTCGCCATCGTAAATGGCATCGCCGGAAAACAGCGTCTGGGTGGACGCCTCCCACAAGCCAATGCTGCCCGGTGAATGGCCGGGCAGGTGCAGCACCTCGAAATGGCGATTACCCAGGTCCACGACATCACCTTCTTCCAGCGTGCGTGTGACGTGGGCGGCCTGAATCTTCCAGCTGTTCAAGTCGTAGTCGGGTGAGGGCAGGGCGCTGATGATCGGCCCCAGCCGCTCGCCGCCCAGGGTCGCGAGGCTGAAGTCGTTTGGGTCGAAATCGGGCTCGACCAACGTGAAATAGCCGTCCGACCCGCGTAGGCCATCGGCTTCGGCACTGTGAACCAGGCACTGATCGAACTCATGGTGACAGCCGACGTGGTCCAGATGCACATGACTGGCCACCGCACTGATGCGCTGGCCGAAGAGGTTCTTCGCGGCCTCGCGCAAGCTGCAGATGCCCATGCCGGTGTCGACCACGACATCCTGATCGCGCCCGCGGATGTGCCAAATATTGCAGCGCAGCCATGGGGTGACATGGGGTTCGGTGATCAGCGTGATGGCGTCGTCGATCTTCTCGAACGAATACCACTGGTCTGCGACTTTTTTCAGCATGGCGCGTGCCTCGGTCCTGATAAAAGGGGTGAACCGCCATCAGCGTCGCAGGTTGCCAGGGATTTTTGAACCACCTTGACGGGGGCTTTGGCGGTTCTTTTTCAGGTCGGATGCGTTGGAGGCGGTTTGTCAGGCAAAAAATCAGTAATATGGCGCAACATCGGTGTGGGCCAGTCCTGTGCCGGGCCTTCACGACCATATTGATGAAACACCAGCCCCCGCCAACGCCGGGCGCGCTGGTCAGGAAATAGAGGGTGTCATGGGTAACGAGAGCATTAATTGGGACAAGCTGGGTTTCGACTACATCAAGACCGACAAACGCTTCCTGTCCACCTGGCGTGATGGCCAGTGGGAAAAGGGCACCCTGACCGAAGACAACGTGCTGCACATCAGCGAAGGCTCGACCGCGCTGCATTATGGTCAGCAGTGCTTCGAGGGCCTGAAGGCTTATCGCGCCAAAGACGGTTCGATCAACCTGTTTCGTCCGGACCAGAACGCCGCGCGCATGCAACGTAGCTGCTCGCGTCTGCTGATGCCACACGTGCCGACCGACATGTTCATCGAAGCGTGCAAGGACGTGGTGCGTGCCAACGAGCGCTTCATTCCTCCCTACGGCACCGGCGGCGCGCTGTACCTGCGTCCGTTCGTGATCGGTGTGGGCGACAACATCGGCGTGCGGGCTGCCCCTGAATTCATTTTCTCGGTGTTCTGCATTCCGGTCGGCCCATACTTCAAGGGCGGCATGAAGCCACACAACTTCGTGATCTCCAGCTACGACCGCGCTGCCCCTCAGGGCACCGGTGCGGCCAAGGTTGGCGGCAACTACGCCGCGAGCATGATGCCGGGCGCCGAAGCCAAGAAGAACGGCTTTGCCGACGCGATCTACCTCGACCCGCTGACCCACTCGAAAATCGAAGAAGTCGGTTCGGCCAACTTCTTTGGCATCACGAATGATGACCAGTTCATCACGCCGAAATCGCCGTCCGTGCTGCCAGGCATTACCCGCCTGTCGTTGATCGAACTGGCGGAGAGTCGTCTGGGCCTGAAAGTCACCGAAGGCGAAGTCTTCATCGACAAGCTGGATCAGTTCAAGGAAGCGGGCGCCTGCGGCACTGCCGCAGTGATCACCCCGATCGGCGGGATCAGCTACAAGGACAAGCTGCATGTGTTCCACAGCGAGACCGAAGTCGGTCCGGTGACCCAGCGCCTTTACAAGGAACTGACCGGCATCCAGTTCGGCGAGATCGAAGGCCCTGCAGGATGGGTCGTCAAGGTCTGAACCTGATCCAAGCGAACGCGCAATAAAAAACCACCGCCTTATGGCGGTGGTTTTGTTTGTGGGGTAGCGTTAGCGGCTTGCTGATGCGGTCAAGATGTGGGGACTGCGCGTAGCCACATTACGCGCGGTCAACCTTCGAGAGGCCGTGTAGAGACCGCATTGCGCCGCCACACCAGCCGCCCCACGGTAATCAACCAGTTCACCATCGCCACGCCCAGTAAGATCGTCAGCATCACCGACATCCCGCTCTCGACGATCACCTTGCCCGCCAGCAGGGGAAAACCGAACACCCCGATGAAGTACGCCAGGCTGAACAACAACAGCGATTGGGTCATTGTCCCCGCGGGTGCTTCGTTGGCCGCCAAACCGTTGATCACCGAATAGGTCAGGCCGTAACCGACGCCGAGCACGGTCGCGGCCAACAGATAGCCAAGGCTGCTGGCGACGACGTACTGAAACATCAGTATCGAGACCACGATCAGCCCTGACAGCAGACACGCCATGACGTAGGGATCGCGTCTTACTACGATGCCTGCCACCAGCATCCGCGCGGCAATCGCGGCGCTCATGAAACCGATGAAAAACAGTGAGTAATCCAGTGCGTGGTCATGGGCGTAGCGGGTCTGGAAGCTCGACAGCCCGCCGAAAATGGCACCGCCCAGCCCGACCATCACAATCGCGAACACCGCTTTGGAGCGCAGTACCGCGACCGCACCTGCCCGCGAAAGCTTCGACGCCACGGCGCCCGACCGGTCAGGCAGTCGATTGAGGTCGCGCGCCATGCGCCCGAACAGCATCACCCCGACCACGCTTGCCAGGGCTGACATGAAAAACGCCGAGGAAACGGGCAGCCCCGAGTGCGTGGCCAGACGCCCCAGCAGCGGTGCGGACCCGATCCCGCTCATCATGCTGCCGGACAACAACGCGAAGTAACGGGCGCGCTGGGCGGGCTCGACGATCATCGCCACGATGATCGGGCCCAAGGTGTAAAACACGCCCCAGCCAACCCCAAGCACCAGCCCAAACAGCATCATCAGGTGCAGTTGGTTCGCACTGACGGCAAAGCCGATGTTGGCGATGACCAGCGCGATGCCGCAAAGCGCAATCGAACGCGCCGCGCCCAGGCGGTCGCACAAATGGCCTGAAAACACCACTGCGATGAAGGTGCTGATCATGGCCGCCGAAATGACAGAACCTGCATCCTTTTCGTTACCGCCGTGGTTGCTGATCAGCAGTGCTAACAGGAACGTCGAGCCATACGCCATCGACAGCAGGTAGCTGGCGAGGCAGAACAGGCTGAACAATCGCCGGGAAGGCTTGGCAATCGGGTAAGTGATGGGGGAGGCCATGTGCAGTCCGTTGTGTGAAAAAAGCATGTTCAATACAAACACGACAGTGTGAAAGGCATCGGCCGTGCGTCGCGTACAGGATTTCACACCTCAGGTTCTGTAAACGCTTAACTGACAGCAGGTGGATTGCTAGCCAGTGGACTATGGTTCAAACGGACAGAAGTCCGACCTCGCAACAACATCAGTAAACAAGAAGGTCAATAAAGAAGAAGGAAGCTTTATGTTCACACGCGCAGTTTCTCGTCCCTTTCAGCGACTCAAACCGCTGACGCTTCTCTTGAGTCTGCTCGCGACAGGCACCGTTCCGGGTGTCTGGGCCGCAGATGCCGAATACCCCCATGCCCATGAAGCCATCGGCAGCGTCGAACAAATCTACGACGGCGCCATGTTGCCGGACCTGGCCGTGAGCACCTATCGCAACATCGACCGGCTGTTCCCGACCCACACCATCAAGGCTGGCAGTCACCCCTTTGCATTGCCCAAATCCGACAAGCAGTTGGGCAACGTGCATTTCACTTATGAAAGCAAGCAGTACGACCTGTACGATTACGTCGCATTGGACAGTGTGACGGCGATGCTGGTGATCAAGGACGGCAAGATCGCCTACGAAACCTATCAGCGCGGCAACACCGAGAAAACCCGCTGGATGTCGATGTCCGTTGCCAAGTCCATCACCTCGACCCTGGCTGCCGCCGCCATTCATGACGGCCTGATCAAAGGCCTCGACGCGCAGGTGGTCGACTACGTGCCGGAGCTCAAGGGCAGCGCGTATGAGGGTGTGACCGTGCGCGATGTGCTGATGATGTCGTCAGGGGTGAAATGGAACGAGACCTACACGGATCCGAAGTCGGATCGCCGTGCCTTGCTCAATGCGCAGATTTCACAGAAGCCGCGGTCGGCGGTGGCGCTAATGGCCAAACTGTCCAGAGCCGCAGAGCCCGGAACGGTGAACAACTACAGCACCGGTGAAACACAGATCCTGGGTGAAATCGTGCGTGGCGCGGTGAAGATGCCGCTGGCCGATTACCTGTCGCAGAAGATCTGGCAGCCGTATGGCATGGAGAGCGACGCCAAATGGTGGCTGGATTCCACCAACGGCGTGGAGATCGGCGGCAGTGGCATCAGCGCCACGCTGCGCGATTACGGTCGGTTCGGTTTGTTCTTCATGAACAACGGCAAGATTGACGGGAAATCGATCCTGCCGGAGGGCTGGGTCAAGGAAGCCACAATGCCGACGACGCTCAAGGGTGGCAAAAAGCTGGATTATGGCTACATGTGGTGGACCGCCTGGACCGACCCGTCGAAGAAGGACGGCGCTTACGCGGCGGTCGGCATCCAGGGGCAGAACATCTACGTCAACCCGGCCAACAACGTGGTGATCGTCACGTTTGGCGCGCAGTCCAAGCCGGTCGACAAAGAACCCATCGACCCGATGGTGTTCTTCGATGCGGTGGTCGCCGAGCTGAAATAGCCGTTCAGGACTCGGAGCCGCCCGGACCAGGGCGGCTTTTACCAGACGGTTACTGGCCCAGGTTGCCGAGCAGGTCAGCCTGGACAATCTCGATCCAGTACCCGTCCGGATCGGCGATGAACGCCACGTGCTTCATGCCTTTGTCCAGGCGTTTGACGAAGGACACGCCAAGGGCTTCGAACCGGACGCAGGCGGCTTCGATGTCCGGGACCGAAAAGCAGATGTGGCCGAACCCGCGCGGGTCCTTGTTGCCATTGTGGTACTGCGAGTCGTCGCTTTCCGTGCCCCAGTTATGCGTGAGTTCAAGCACCGATTCGCGGCTGAAGGTATGGCTCATGCGCGCCGACGTTTCGTCCGGCACCTCACTACCTTTGGTCATCGCCAGGAACAGCAGCGAGAACTTCGCCTCGGGAAAATCCACCTTGCGCAGCAACCGCATGCCCAACACCCGGGTGTAGAAATCCAGCGAACGCTCGGGATCCTTGACCCGCAACATGGTGTGGTTGAACACGTAATCCTGGGTGACGGCATCAGGCGTCAGGCAGACACCGGGTTGAGTTTCGCTGACGAAGGACATGGCAGGCTACTCGTAGTGAGGGGTCTTGCAGTGTAGTCACCCTGCTTCGCGGGCGGGTAATACCGGATTACTACGGTGTTTCAGAGGCTACGCCTGACCCTGTAGGTGCCGTCGGAGGTTACGACGGTCGCCATGGCGGTGTGTCAGACAGAACGCATTCGCGGCCGTCGTAACCTCCGACGGCTCCTACAACGATCGCTGTTGACTGACGCATCGCTTATAAGCACGTAGTAGCTCGCTATTACCTTTCCGCCGCAGGCGCTACTACTATCCAGTGAGGTTGACTGCACCGACAAAAAAAATAATAAGGACAAAAGCCATGAGAGACCTGAAGCTCGATCGTCGCCGCTTTTTGCAAGGAAGCGGCGGACTGCTACTGGGAACGCTGTTATTCGGTTCCGGCCCTATTGCACTGCTTGCTCCGACCCGGACATGGGCCTTGGAGATGAACACGCTGGACAGCGCCACCGGCAGCCGGCTGTTGCTGGTCATCCGGCGCATATTCCCTCACGACACCATGGAAGACGTGGTTTATGCGTTTTCCGTGAAAGCCCTCGATGAAAAAGCCTCTCAGGACCCGAGCGTCGCCGACACCCTGAAAAAAGGGCTGGCCGATCTCGACCGGCGTGCCGGTGGCGACTGGAGCAAGCTGCCCGAGGAGCAACAAGTGGGGCTTCTCAAGGACATTCAATCCGATCCTTTCTTCGCGCTGGTACGCGGTGTGTCCGTCAACAGTCTGTACAGCAACGAACTGGCCTACAAACACTTCGGTTATGAAGGCGCTTCCTTCCCCAAAGGCGGTTACATCCATCGCGGTTTCAACGACCTGAAATGGTTGCCGAACCCGCCTGTCGATGCCAGCCCGAATGTCCCTGCCTGAGGAGCGCAATCATGACGACCTACAATTTTGACGACGATTCAGTGGTGGTAATCATCGGCTCCGGCGCGGGCGGCGGAACCCTGGCGAACGAGCTGTGCCAGAAGGGCGTGCCGGTGGTGCTGCTGGAAGCGGGGGCGCGGCAATCGCCGGGCACGTTCATCAACGATGAATGGCCGTCGTTTGCACAGCTGGCGTGGGGCGACACCCGCACCACGTCAGGCAGCTGGCGCGTGGCGAAGGATTTTCCGAATCTGCCGGCCTGGATCTGCAAGACGGTGGGCGGGACGACCACGCACTGGGCCGGCGCCAGCCTGCGCTTTCAGGAACACGAATTCCGCGCGCTCGACACTTACGGAAAAGTCGAGGGCGCCAACCTGCTGAACTGGCCTGTCACCCTGGCGGAACTCGAGCCGTACTACGCCCGTGCCGAGGACAAGATGGGTGTGACCCGCACCAACAACATCGATGGTCTGCCGGGCAACAACAACTTCAAAGTGATGTACAACGGCGCGCAGAAGATGGGTTACAAGGAGTGCTCGACCGGGCACATGGCGATCAACAGCGCACCGCGTGCCGGGCGTGCCGGCTGTCAGCAACTGGGCTTTTGTTTCCAGGGCTGCAAGATGGGCGCGAAATGGTCGACGCTCTACACCGAAATCCCCGCCGCCGAAGCCACCGGCAAGCTGGAACTGCGGGCCCAGTGCCACGTCGCGAAGATCGAGCACGACCACAAGGGGCGGGCGAGTGCGGTGGTGTATTTCGACGCGCAGGGCAAGGAGCAGCGCCAGAAGGCGAGGGTGGTCGCGGTGGCCGGTAACTCCATCGAAACCCCGCGATTGCTGCTCAATTCGTCCAGCAGCCAGTTTCCTGATGGTCTGGCCAACGGTTCGGGGATGGTCGGCAAGCACTACATGCGTCACACCACGGGCAGCGTTTTCGCCTCGTTTAACGAAGAGGTCCACTTTTATCGCGGCACGATCATGGCCGGGCTCATCGGTGATGAGATTCATCACAAGCCCGATCGTGGTTTCGTGGGCGGCTACGAGATGGAAACCGTCTCTCTGGGTCCATCGTTTCTGGCGGCGTTTTTCAACCCCGGCGCATGGGGCCGGGAGTTCACCGATGTCATGGAGCAGTACAGCAAGCTGGCGGCGATGTGGATCGTGGGCGAGGACATGCCCCAGGAGAGCAACCGCATCACCCTCAACGGCAGCGTCAAGGACAAGTACGGCTTGCCGGTGCCCAACGTGCATTACGACGATCACCCCAATGACCTGGCCATGCGCGAGCATGCGTTCAAGCAGGGTGAGGCGCTGTATTCGTCGGTCGGCGCCGTCAAGACGTTTCGGGTGCCGCCGTACCCGTCGACCCACAACCTGGGCACGTGCCGCATGAGCGAAAAGGCGCAGGACGGGGTGTGCAACAAGCATGGGCAGAGCCATGAAATCCCCAACCTGTTCATCTCCGACGGCAGCCAGTTCACCACCAGCGCCGGAGAAAACCCGACGTTGACCATCGTGACACTGGCCATCCGGCAGGCGGAGTTCATTGCGGATGCGTTGAAGACCCGGGCGGTCTGAGTTTGCTTCAGCCCCCTTGTCGCGGGCGTGCTCTGGGTCGAAGAGCACGCCCGCGCCTTTAACGGGCGCTGTCCTACTTGATCCCCAGTCTGTGGTCCAGCGACAGTTTGCCCGCGCCCTTGGCGATGATAATCAGCAGCAGTCCTGCCCAGGTCAGGTGCGTGGCCCAGGCATCGGGGTAGACGAACACCTCGATCACAGTGGTCATGCCCAGTAGCGCGAACGCCGACAACCGTGAAAACAAGCCCAGTATCAGCAGCACCGGAAACAGATGCTCGGCATAGGCCGCCATGTGCGCGGCGATTTCCGGGGGCACCAGCGGCAGTTTGTATTCGGTGCGGAACAGCTCGTAGGTGCTGTCGGTGATGGTCAGAAAACCTTCCACCTTGGTCCGGCCAGACATCAGGAACACGCCCGCGATGGCGAAGCGCGCCACCAGTGACAGCAACGAATCGTTGATCAACAGGTGCAGGCGGTCTGCGGCACGGCCCCAGATGGCGCGCAGGGATTTATGCCCCGCATAGTCAGTGCGTACGGTGTCCATAGTGTTCTCCACTCGCCCTTGGGTAGGGGCTTTCAGATTCGGGGGTGGGCCGTCAGGCAGGCTCGGTTGTTGTAAAAGCGTCGGCGCCGACCAGCCGTGTCAGCAGGTCAAGCATGTCCAGCGACGGCTCGACCTCGGTCGCCTGTTGCGCGGCGTGCTCCAGCGTTGCACCCGCTTTGCAGGCATCGAGAAAGGCACATTCGCCGACCGTCAGCGCGTGCCAGGTCACGACACCGCCACTGCGGACCAGCAGCGCGCCTTCGCCGTGCCAGGCAAGGTCTTCGGGCATCGGAATCTGTTCGCGGTTGTGCCGCCAAATCGTGAAGACTGGTTGCTCGGCAAACCACAGCCATTGCGCGGCACGACGGGGTTTGAGCACGAGCGTGGCCAACTCATCAGGCGCCAGACTGGCAAGGCGTGTGACATCGATACCGGGTTCTTCATGGGCGGTATGGCACTGGTTCCACAGCAGATCGAGCCGCGCGACGTTGCCCAGGTAGGGCATCTGCTGCGCATGTTCGAAGCGGTCGAGAAACGCGGGAAATCCGCTGCCGTGGTACACCAGCCGCGCATCGACTGGCGGCACGTGACGTGCATGAATCGCAGCCGCAGCCAGAAACCATTCGCTGCCTACCAGACGCTCCACCGTAGGGAAGTTGGCTTGCAAAGCGTCCACCGCGCCCTTCATCACGGTGTTGCGGTACACCGAGAAACCAGGCTGGTCGGTGAGCAGGGTGAGGCTGTCCGCTTCGGGGTTGTACAACGCCTCGACGAAGAGGTCCTGAAAATCGGTCAGAGACGGTTGCATGACAGACCCTCCAGCAGGGTTTGAGCACGGTCGCGCTCCAGCAACAGCTCACCGAACGCAGGGACATGGTCGTCCCGTTCGATCAATGTCGGCCGTGGGCCCACGCGGTGAATCAAGCGCTGGTACAAGGTCCAGACGGGCTCTGCCACCGGAGCGTCGTGGGAATCGATCAGCAAGCCAGCACCTCCAGGGTCGGTGCTGTGCCCGGCCAGATGAATTTCCATGATGGCGTCGCCGGGAAATCCGTCGACGTAGGCATTGGCGTCATAGCCCATGTTGTGGGCGCTGAGAAACACGTTGTTGATGTCCAGCAACAGACCGCACCCGGTGCGCGCGCTCAGTTCGGCGAGAAACTCAGTCTCACTGAACGCGTGACCTTCAAGCTGCACGTAGTGACTCGGGTTCTCGACGGCGATGCGCCGCTGGAGAACGTCTTGCGTGCGCTGAATGTTGTCGGCAATCCGCTGCAGGGCGTGCTCGGTGCGAGGGAAGGGCAGCAGATCGGGATGGTACTGACCCCGCCAGGTGGACCAGGCGAGGTGCTCGGAAACAAGGGCTGGCTGAACGCGGTCGGCAAGTGCCTTGAGTCGCTGCAGGTGTTCGACATCTGGCGCACAATCGGCCGCCAGGGACAGTGACACACCGTGCAGTGACAGCGGGTGACGGCTGCCGATCGTTTCCAGCCATGCCAGGCGCGGGCCGCCGTCGATCATGTAGTTTTCCGGATGGACTTCAAACCACACACCCTTGGCAGCGCAGTCAAACGCGGCTTCGTAGTGGTCGGCCTTGAGGCCCAGTCCGGCACCCAGTGTGAGTGGTGTGTTCATGATCGACGCCTGCCCTTGCGATGGTGTTTACGGTGTTGCTTCGCGCGTTCGCTGTCGCGAGCGCTCGAATTACATCGAAGTCAGCGAGCCCATGCCGTGTGGCGTTTTGATCGAGGTGCAGGTGCCGGCCGGAACGTTTTTCCAGGCATTGGTCTGGTAGTCGGTCTTGGCGGTGCCTGCGCAGGTGGTGCCCGCGCCAGCCTTGCAATCGTTCTTCCCGGCCATGGCCACGCCGTAGCATTTTTCCATGGCAGGAGCGGCCATCTTTTCAGCGGCCATTGCGCCGGAAGCCATGGAAGCGAAAGCCAGAGCAGCGGCAGCGAGTTTGATGTTGTTCATGTTGTTTCTCCAATTACCTTGATTGAGGGTGGTCGCAGCACCGGCGTGTGAGTGACGCTGTGCATCTGATCCGAAAGGTAGTTCGCTGGAGAAACGAAGACGGTTACAGCAGGTTGCAAATATTTTTTTTTAAGCAAAAAAAGCGTTCCTGGTGATATCCCCGAAACGTGGTGACGCTCTGCGCTCAGCTCACCATATGGGATTATCCGGGCGCTTGCTGAAAAGCTTGTAGGCAATGTAGGCCATTTGCAGCCCCATTAGCATGAACAGTACGCCAGCAAGGGCGCAGTAACCGTGGGTCTGGATGAAATCCATGAGCATTCCCAATATTCGATGGGAGCGCCTGCCAGGTTCGCACAATCCGCTGGTGATAAAGGTAACGCCCTGCCAGATCATGCATCCCCCCGTCACAAGGACAATAACGCTCATGCCTTGGCGTTTACCTTTGTCCTGACGTGAACCTTGGGTGAAATAGGCGTGATACCAAATCAGTGCAAGGCCCGAAAATACGAGGTTGAATGGCACCAAAAAACCAGTGTCCGGGAGTAACAACTCACGCAGAAAGAGACTATTCACCACTCCGGTTGTACCTACCAGCATGAAAAGAAAAAACCATCTCACGCGTCCTCCCTCCGTTTAGATGACAAAGGCGTGAATCATAGCCCACGGCAGAGGTATTACCGCACCACGCCATATTCCACCAACAGGCCTTCCATCCAGTCCATGAACACCCGGCAGCGTTGCGGCAGGTGGCGGCGGTGAGCGTAGAGCAACGAGACGGGCATCGGCGCAGGTCGGTAGTCGGGCAGGATCTCCACCACGTCGCCCCGTTGCAGCTGATGCTCCTTGGACAAAAGCGGCGCCTGGACGATGCCTAAACCGCCCAGGCAGGCGGCTTCGTAGGCTTCAACGTTGTTCACTTTGACGCTGCTGGGCATAGCGATGCGGTGGTCCTTGCCGTCCCGGTGGTATTCGAACATCGCGTTGCCTGCGCCGAAGGCGCTGACGTAATCGATCAGCAGATGCTGCTGCAGGTCTTCCAGCGTGTGTGGCACGCCGTAGCGTTCGGCGTAGCCCGCGCTGACGCAATTAATCATGCTGAAGTGACCAACATTGCGCGCGACCAACGAGGTGTCAGGCAGCTCGCCCACGCGTATGACGCAATCGAAGCCTTCGCGCACGAGGTCAACGCGGCGGTCGGTGCTGCTGATTTCCATTTCAATGAGGGGATGCCGGTCGATGAACTCCCTCAGGCGTGGCAGCACCAGCCTGCGTGCCATGGCGGTGGGCATGTCGACCCGCAGACGCCCGCTGAGCACCGCATTGTCTTGGCGAAACAGGCTTTCGACTTCGTCCATCTGCGCCAGCAAGTCTTTGCTGCGCTCATACAGCACCTGACCGTCCGGGGTGGTTTGCACCTTGCGCGTGGTGCGCAGCAGCAGGCGTGTATTCATCAGTTGCTCAAGGGCACGAATCTGCTCGGACACACTGGAACGGGGCAGGCCGAGTGCGTCACTGGCCAAGGTAAAGCTTGAAAGCTCGGCCACGCGAACGAAGGTCTTCAGCAGCTCGAGTTTATTCATCGGCATCACGCTCTATTGTTCGTCACTGACGATCAGTCATTTCGTTTGTGGGGCATTTATCGAATCCTGATCGAACAATACTCTGCTCCTCACTGACTGAACACAGCCAATCGAGGAAACATTGATGAGTAACAAGATCGCGATTATCACCGGCGCCAGCCGTGGCTTGGGCAAGAGCACCGCACTGCACCTGGCCAGACAGGGCATCGACATCATCGGCACCTACCGCAGCCGTGAAGACGAAGCGCGGAACGTCGTCGCCGAGATCGAGGCGCTGGGCGGCAAGGCCAAGATGCTGCAACTGGATGTTGGCGACAGCAGCGGGTTTGAGCACTTTGCCACGCAAGTGTCGACGCTGCTCAGCGCGCATTTCAAGGCGCAACATTTTGATTTTCTGGTAAACAATGCGGGTGTCGGCATGTATGCCAGCTGTGCTGAAACCACCGAGGCGCAGTTCGATCAACTGATGAACGTGCACTTCAAAGGACCATTCTTTCTGACCCAGAAACTGCTGCCACTGATCGCCGACGGAGGTCGCATTGTTAACCTGTCGTCAGGTCTGGCGCGGTTCTCGCCAATCGGCTACGCCGCCTACGCCTCGATGAAAGGCGCGATTGAGGTCTGGACGCGTTACCTGGCCAACGAACTGGGCCCTCGAGGCATTACTGTGAACGCGCTGGCCCCCGGCGCCATCGAGACCGATTTCGGTGGCGGCACCGTGCGCGACAACAAAGACGTGAACGACTGGGTGGCCGCGAACACCGCCATGAAGCGCGCCGGTTTACCTGATGATATCGGTGCGGCGATTGCGATGCTGCTTAGCGATGGCGGGCGCTGGATCACGGCACAGCGCATCGAGGCGTCTGGCGGGATGTTCGTGTGAGCTGACGGCAATTCCGTCTCGCGTGGGACGGCTGAGGTTTAGGCGTTGATGTAATAGATGCACAACGATAAGGTCACCAGCGAGCCCAGGGTTGAGATCAGGATCGTGCTGGACACCACCGACGCTTCGCGTTTGTAGTATTCGGCCAACATGAAAGGGCCGGTCCCCGTGGGCAGCGCGCTGAGCAGCAGCGCGGAGTTGGCCCACAATGGCGGCAGGTGAAAAACGTGAAACGCCAGGACCCAGGTCAGCAGGGGATGGGCGATCAACTTGATCAGCACCAACAGGCTCGTGCCATGGCGCGGGCCTTGTTGTTTGTGGGCCAGAAACAGGCCGAGGGAAATCAGCGCGCACGGCGTCGTTGCCGCGCCCAGCAGGCTGAGAAACTTGTCCAGTGCCCCGGGCAACGGGATGCCGGTCGAGGCCCAGCAAGCGCCAAGAATCGGCGACACTACCAGCGGATTCTTCGCCAGCGCCTTCAGCACTTTGAGGACGATGCGATGCACCTGCGCTTCGCTTTGTAAGCCGATCTCAATGCACACCAGCGCAATGCCGAACAGCACGCAGACCACCAGCAGCGAGGCGATCAAGGCGGGTTCGAGGCCATTGTGCCCAAGCACCATCACGCACAGCGGGATACCGATGTAACCCGTGTTGGCGTAGGAGGCGCTGAGTGCGTCAATGCTGGCGTCAGCAAAGTGCCCGGCTTTCTTGCGTCGAATCAACAGGGTGATGACGAACATCGCCATCGTGGAAAGGGTAAACACCGCCACGAATCCGGGGTGCCAGATCTGCTCCCACGTGGCCGTTGCGGTTGCGGTGAACAGCAAAGCGGGCAGGCACAACCAGACCACCATCCGGTTGATTTCGGACGCGGCGGTGGGGCCTAAACGGTTTGTTCGACGGCAGAGGTAACCGACCAGAATCAAGGCGAAAATCGGCAACAATACATTTAAAACGGATGACATCGGATCTCGGCCCTTGGTGTTTGACGGCAACACGTTGAAACAAGCGGCAAAGATTAAGGTCGGAAATCGTTAGCGTCCAACCTTTCTTGTCTGATGGGCGTCGATCTTATTGGCGTGGAGCCTTGGTCCAGAGCGCTCGGCGTGAGAAGCGGGAAGGATGCCCGAGTGATATCGGACACCCAGAAGGCTTATTTCTTGACGGGAGTGATGTCGGTGATCTGGCCGTTGGTGGTTTGTACTTCGACATACTTATCGTTGATGCGCACCCATTGGCTTTGTTTAGCGGGCTCTTTCAGACCTTTGGCCTTCCAGTCCTTGATGGCGGCGTCAGGGCGCTGGAATTTTTCCGGCGCGCGGTCACCCTTCTCAAGATCGCGCAGGTTGTCTTTGGAGGATTGAACAGTCTGCGCAGGTGCGTCTTCAGCCTGCACGGCGACACTGGCGAGTGAAGCACAGCCCAGAATCGTCAGACCGGCGATGAGCGATTTGTTCTTCATTCGAAGCTCCTTATCCAGTGCGTAATGCGCTGTTCACTACCTCCGACCTTGTCAGGCGTGAATCATTCCGTGGTTCACGACGGTGCCGCCTGTACACATAACCCTGTGGGAGCGAATTCATTCGCGAAACGGGGGCGCATTCGACACCTTTCTATCGCCTGTCCCCCTCGTGAATGTTCGCTTCCACAGGTCAGATATCAGCTCTGCAAGGCAGCGGCCACGCTCGCGGCCAACGGTGTCGTCGCCCGACCGATCAGTTTGCTCAACTGACGGCCGTCGTCGAATAACGCGCCCTTGGCCGCTGCCGCATCGGAATTCGCCAGCAGCTCAGCCACGAATCCTGGCAGACTGGCCTGCAGCAGCGCCGCCTTGTAGGCCGCCTCGGGTAGATCGGTGTAGACCAAGGGTTTGCCTGACTGACGACTCACCTCGGCCGCGAACTCCGCGAGGCTGTACGACGCGTCGCCCGCGAGCTCATAGACACGACCGACCTGGTCATCGCTGGATGTCAACACGGCCACCGCCGCATCGGCGTAGTCCGCGCGCGCCGCTGAACTGATCCGACCGTCGCCAGCGCTGCCGAAATGCGCGCCATGGGACAAGTCTCCCGCAATACCCGCGGTGTAGTTCTCGTGATACCAACCGTTGCGCAATACCGCGCCTGGCACGCCGGAGGCGGCGAGCGCCACTTCGGTCTGGCGATGTTCTTCTGCCAACCCCAGCAGTGACGTGTCGGCATGCAGCACGCTGGTGTACACCAGCAGTTCAACCCCGGCGCGCTTCGCCGCGTCGATCACGGCCTGATGTTGAGCGACGCGCTGGCCGACTTCGCTGGATGAAATCAACAGGATCTTTTTCGCGCCCGCAAACGCGGCCTCCAGGGTGGCGGGTTGTGCGTAATCGGCCTGGCGGACCTGTACGCCCTTCGCCGCCAGGTCCGCGGCTTTTTCAGGGCTGCGCACCGCTGCGACAATCTCTGGCGCAGGGACTTTTTGCAGCAGTCGATCAATGACGAGGCGGCCAAGCTGGCCCGATGCACCGGTAACGACAATCATGATGATTTCCTGCAGACAATGAATGTGCGATCAGCATAGACATCATGCTAACCTTTCGTAAGTACGTACGAAAAGGTAAGTGTTATGAACGATATTTCCAGCCCTTCGGTGGAGAATGTTTCGCTGCTTGAACGCATCCGCATGGGCGAAATCCTGGCGCGCGATTGCCCGTCGCGGGAAGTCCTCAACCATGTCTGCAGCCGGTGGGGCGTGTTGGTGTTGGTGGTGTTGCTGGACGGCATGCACCGCTTCAGCGAGCTGCGGCGCAAGATCGGCGGGGTCAGCGAAAAGATGCTTTCACAAACCCTGCAAAGCCTTGAACAGGATGGGTTCCTCGATCGCAAAGCGCTGCCGGTGGTCCCGCCTCACGTCGAATACCGGCTGACACCGCTGGGTGAAGAAGTGGCGATGCAGGTGAACGGGTTGACCACGTGGATCGAACAGAACCTGCCGCGCATCATGGACGCACGGCAGGCTCGCAAAACGGCTGCTGAAGGGTCATAACGTCGCAGCGAGATCGACGGCTGCTGTTTTGGCGGTCTCTCGCGATTCGGCATCGACGTCAGGGCCCAGCAGGGTTTTCTCGATGAGAACGTTGTACTGCTCATCGATGCCCACCATTTCGCTCCAGGTCGCCAGGTACGCGATCTGATGTTCGGCGCGGTCCAGCGGTGCGCCGCGAGCCGCAACCACGACGACCTTGCGACCATCGAGCAAGCCATTGAGGCCGCGTTCGTCGAAGGTGAACAGCAGGTCTTTCTGGCTGACCACGTCGATCAGGTGTTTGAGCTTGTAGGGAATGCCGAAATTCCACATGGGCACGGCAAACAGGATGATGTCGGCGTTGATGAAGCGCTGAGCCAGTTCGCTGATCCGGCCCCAGGCGTGTTGCTGTTCAGGCGTGCGTTCGATCCCCATTATCCCGGCGTATTTTGCATCCAGTGCCGCGCCGTCGAACTCCGGGAGCGGGGTGTTCCAGACGTCCAGCGTATCCACGGTGGCAATGGTGTGCCGGGCTTGCCAGGCCTCGATGAACGCGGTGGCGACTTCGATCGAGGCAGAGCGTTGTTTGCGGGGTGAGCTTTCGACGTACAGAAGATGGGGCATGTCGGTGTCCTTCCACGGGATGTCAGCGGGAGCATCAGTGTTAGCAGAAGAATGCGGGCGGGTGGTGTCCGGGAGAGGATGTGCTCCAAAGCCGGACACCCGCACGCATGTTTATAAAACCACCTGATCCCGATACGGCAAATCCGGTCCCACCCGTGTGCAGGTCACCGCTGCGGCCGCCACGGCAAAGTCGAGCATCCGTGTCAGGGTTTCGCGGTCCAGCGCCGACAGGCTGGTTGGGGTGTCGAGTCCGCGCTCGGTGAGGAACGTGATCAACGCAGCCTGAAAGGTATCGCCGGCACCCACAGTGTCGGCGGTTTTTACCTCGCGGGCGGGGACGGACCAGGTGCCCAACTCGCGGGTGAAAACCGTCGCACCCTGACGACCGCGGGTCATGATCACCAGTTGGCAATGGTGCTTGAGCCAGCCCTTGGCGACGGTTTCGGCGTCGATGTCGGGGTAGAGCAGATGCAGGTCTTCATCGCTGACCTTGATCAGGTGCGCGTGCTCGGCGAATTTCGCCACCTGACTGCGCCATAGCTCGATACTCGGTGCCGGATTCAGGCGTACGTTGGGGTCGAAGGTGATCAGGCGTTTGCCGCTTTCGCGTCGCACCAGCGTCAGCAGCGCATCGGCGACCGGCTGCACCACCAGCGAGAACGAACCGACATGCAGGCCACGCACGCTGTCGTCCAGGATGGGCAGGTGCTCCACGGTCAGCAGCCGGTCGGCGCAACCTTCGCCACGGAAGCTGTACTGCGGCGAGCCATCGGCGCCCACGGCGACCATCGACAGGGTCGTCGGGGCGTCGAAGTGAATAAGGAAGTCGTCACGCACGCCTTCTTCTTTCAGCACGGTCGCCAGACGCTTGCCCAGATAGTCGCTGGACAGTCCGGCAAAGAAACCGGCGTCCACGCCCAGGCGGCGAAGGCCCACGGCGACGTTGAACGGTGAGCCGCCCGCGACGGCCTGGTAGCCGATGCGATTGCTCTTTGCATCGCCGTCCGGCTGACTGAAAAAGTCGAACAGTGCTTCGCCACAAACCAGGTACATAGGTGCTCCATAAAGGGCGTTCGTTAAACGCCCTGCAATTGATTGCGGTAGTGCTGATAAACCTGTTGATACGCCGCCACGTGTTCGGCGACCGGTCGCGTTTCGCTCTCGGTATCGAGGCTCACGCAACGTTCACACAGGGCCTGCAGTGAATCGCCTGCGCCCTGAGCGTGCGAATGACACCAGGCGGCCTGGATCGCAGCGCCCAGTGCCGCGGCTTCGGTGCCGGTGGTGCAAATCACCGGGGTGTTCATGATGTCGGCGACGATCTGGCGCCAGATCGCGCTTTTCGCGCCGCCGCCGATCAGGCGGATGTTGGCGCTTTTGATGCCGCTGTCGCGCAACAGGTCCAGCCCGTAGCGCAGCCCGAAGGTTGTGCCCTCGACGACAGCGCGGCACAGGTTGGCCTGATTCAGGTTGGTGCTGTCCAGCCCCAGAATGCTGCCGGTTGCATGGGGCAGGGCGGGCACCCGCTCGCCGTTGAGGAAGGGCAGCATGAGCACGCCCTGTGCGCCGATGGGCGAGGACGCGATGGCGGCGTTGAACGCACCGATGTCCAGGGCAAACAGCTCGCGGATGGCGCTGGTGGCGTTGGTCAGGTTCATGGTGCAGATCAGCGGCAACCAGCCACCCGACGACGAACAGAACGTCGCCACCGACGGTTGCGCACTGACGTTGGCTTCGTCGGCAAACGCATACACCGTACCGGAGGAGCCCAGGCTCATGGTGATCGAGCCCGGTGCGATGTTACCGGTGCCGATGGCGCCCATCATGTTGTCGCCGCCGCCGCTGGAAACGATGGCATTGGGGTTGATGCCCAAACGTTCGGCAATCGTCGGCAGAATCGTGCCGACCGCCTCATGGGCTTCCAGCAATTGAGGCAAGGCGTTGACCAGCCGGCCTGTCGGGTCAATGTGCTGCAGGATGTCGAGGTCCCATTCGCGGGTGCGCACGTTGAAATAGCCCGTACCTGAGGCGTCGCCGAACTCGCTGCAGCAGCGGCCGGTCAGCCAGTAATTCAGGAAGTCGTGAGGCAGCAGGACCTTGTCGATACGCGCAAACAGCTCGGGGAACTGCTCCTTGGTCCAGAGCAGTTTAGACACCGTGTAACCCGGGGCGATAGCAATACCCAGGCGCTCCAGCGAACCCGATTCGCCACCCAGGTAGTCCAGCAGACGGTCGTTTTCCGGTGCGGACTCGGTGTCACACCACAGTTTGGCCGGGCGCAACACATGGCCGAGCTCGTCGATCATCACCAGCCCGTGTTGCTGGCCGGACACGCCAATGCCCTGAATCTCGGCACCGGAAATGCCGGCCTGCGCCAGCGCGGCGGCGGTGGCCTGCTCGAACGCGTTGAGCCATTCCTGCACGTCCTGCTCGCGGCGCCCGTTGGCACCGCTGAGCATGTGATGCGCGCCCGAACCTTCGCCCAGGACCTTGCCGCTGACGGCGTCAAGGACGATTGCCTTGGTGCCCTGGGTGCCGCAATCGATGCCAAGAAACATGTTCACCTCTTCCCTATGCGCTCAGACGGTTTTCGCTAACAGGTTTTCCAGGGTTTTGCTGACGCCCAGTTGCTTCAGGCTGTTCAGGTTGTGCTCGAACGATGCCACGAATTCAGCGGATTTCGGAATCGCTGCGCCGAAAATCTCTTCGACCTCCAGCAGGCGTTGAGTGACCAGAACGTCATCGGCCACCAGCGCCTTGCAGAAATCGGCACGCGGGTCGACGACCTTGTAGTCGACGCCGTTCTCGCCCTTGAAGTCGCCGTTCCTGTTGCCTTGCAGGTACAAGGCCCAAGCCGCGACCACCAGTGAGGCACGGTCCAAGTTGCCGGCGTCGACGATCAGACGGTTGATGGTCGGCACGGTGAACTTGGGAAACTTTGACGAGCCGTCGGAGCATACCCGCTCTAGTTGATCGGCGATGGCTTGATTGGAGAACCGGTCGATCAGCGTCTGCTTGTAGTCGGTCAGGTCGATGCCCGGAACCGGTGCCAGTTGTGGAGTGACGTCCATGTCCATATAGGTGCGGATGTACTCGACGAACAACGGGTCGTTCATGGTTTCGTGCACGAAACGGTAGCCCTTCAACGCACCCAGATACGTCAGGGCGAGGTGGCTGCCGTTGAGCAGCTTGATCTTCATGTCTTCGTAAGGCGTCACGTCGTCGGTGAACTGCACGCCGACCTTTTCCCAGGCAGGGCGGCCGTTGACGAACTTGTCCTCCAGCACCCATTGCACGAAGGGCTCGCAGACCACCGGCCAGGCGTCATCGATGCCTTTTTCGTCGTGCAGTTGCAGGCGATGCGCGGTGCTGGTCATCGGTGTAATGCGATCGACCATGGCGTTGGGAAAACTGACATTTTCGGCGATCCAATCGTGCAGCTCGGCGTCGCGCTGTCTGGCGAACGCCAACAGCGCCTTGCGGGTCACGGCGCCGTTATGCGGCAGGTTATCGCAGGACATCAAGGTGAAGGCGGGTGTGCCTTCGGCGCGGCGTCGGGTCAAGGCGGCACAGAGATAACCGAACACGGTTTTTGGCGTCGCCGGGTGCTGCAGGTCGTGCTGGATCTGCGGCAGGTGGCTCATGAACTCGCCGGTGCTGTCGTCGATGCAGTAACCGCCTTCGGTGATGGTCAGCGAGACGATGCGGATCTCCGGGCTGGCGAGCTTGTCGATCAGCGCCAGGTCATTGTCGGTGGACATCAGCATCTGGCTGATGGAGCCGATGATGCGGGTTTCGGTGTCCGGGGTATCACCCAGCTCGAACAGCGTGAACAGAAAGTCCTGGCTCTTCAGGGCTTCGAAATTGGCGCGGTCTTCCTCGCGTAGACTGACGCCACAGATGGCCCAGTCCAGCCCCTCACCGGTGTTCATCAAGGCGTCTGTGTAAAACGCCTGATGCGCGCGGTGGAAACCGCCGACACCGATGTGGGCGATGCCCTGACGACGGTCTTCAAGGGCGTAGGTCGGCAAAGCGATGCCAGCACCGAGGTTCGTAAGATTCTGCTTGTTCAGTTTCATGACGGCGGTCTCTGATTCTGTAATGTTCGTCGGCTCAGGCGGCGGCTTGCAGGGCCTTGCGAATGACCTGGCCCTGAGCGTCGAACAGATGGCAATGGGTGCTGTCCAGGTGCAGGTTCAGGGTTTCCCCGTACTGGCTGGCGAGGTCTCCGCGAATTCGCATGGTGAGGGCTTCACCAGAGGTCGTGCGCACGTGGCAATAGGTGTCACTGCCCAGGCGTTCACTGACGTCGGCCACTACGTTGAGTTGGCAATCGCCTTCTTTGGCGAGCTCCAGATGTTCGGGGCGAATGCCCAGTGTCACGGCATCGCCGACGCTCTGTTGCGCGTTGGTAAACGGCAGGCTGATCGTGGCGCCAGCGTCCAGCGTGACCTCGCAGCCGGTGCTGCTGACGCGACTGACCTTGCCTTTGAGAAAGCCCATTTTCGGCGTGCCGAGGAAGCCCGCGACGAACAGGTTGGCCGGATGGTGATAGAGCTCCAGCGGCGAGCCGACCTGCTCCACGCGACCGCCGTTGAGCACGACCACCTTGTCCGCCAGGGTCATGGCTTCGACCTGATCGTGCGTCACGTAGATCATGGTCGCTTCCAGCTCTTTGTGCAGGCGCGACAGTTCCAGACGGGTTTGCACCCGCAGTGCGGCGTCGAGGTTGGACAGCGGTTCGTCGAACAGGAAAATTTTCGGGTTGCGCACGATGGCGCGGCCGATGGCCACCCGTTGACGCTGGCCGCCGGAAAGCTGCTTGGGCTTGCGCTCCAGCAACGGGCCCAGCTCCAGAATGCGCGCGGCTTCGGCGACCTTCTTTTCGACTTCTGCTTTCGGCGTGCCCGCTAGATCAAGCGCAAAGGACAGGTTCTTGCCTACGGTCATATGGGGGTATAAGGCGTAGGTCTGGAACACCATCGCCAGGTCGCGCTTGGCTGGGGTCACTTGGGTGATCTCGCGGCCGTCGAGTTCGATGCTGCCGCCGGTGACGTCCTCAAGGCCCGCGATCAGGCGCAACAGGGTCGATTTGCCACAGCCGGACGGACCGACGAAGACGACGAATTCACGGTCTTTGACATCCAGGTCGATGCCTTTGATGATCTGGTGGCCGTCGAAGCCTTTTTGCAGATTTCTGATTGTCAGGTTAGCCATGTGGGGCTCCAGTTTTATTCTTTAAGAATTGCTGTAGATGATCACTAGACCTCTACACCGACTGTAGGAGCGCGCTTGCCCGCGATTGCGGTGGCTCAACGCAGAACTTATCGCTTGATGCGCCGCAATCGCGGGCAACCGCGTTCCTACAAGGTGGATGTCATTTCACTCCGTTTACTGATCGAGATCGTTCCCAGGCTCCGCGCGGGAATGCATCCCTTGACGCTCTGCGTCAGCTACTGGATGCAGAGCGTCCGAACCAGCGTTCCCACGCGGAGCGTGGGAACCATCGTGCTCTCGATCATTTCACCGCACCGAACGAAAGCCCGCGGACCAGTTGTTTCTGGCTGATCCAGCCGAAGATCAGAATCGGGGCACAGGCCAGCGTCGAGACCGCCGACAACTTGGCCCAGAACAGCCCTTCAGGGCTGGAGTAGGAGGCGATCAGGGCGGTCAGTGGCGCGGCGTTGGACGAGGTCAGGTTCAAGGACCAGAACGCTTCGTTCCAGCACAGGATCAACGACAACAGTGCCGTGGAAGCCAGGCCGCCTTTGCAGATCGGGATCAGCACCCTGAAAATTTCCTGGCGCGTGGTGGCGCCATCCAGCCGCGAGGCCTCGAGGATCTCGCCGGGGATGTCCTTGAAATAGGTGTAGATCATCCAGACCACAATCGGCAGGTTGATCAGCGTATAGATGACGATCAGCGCGATGCGCGAATCCAGCAGGCCAAAGGACTTGGCCAGCAGGTAGATCGGCATGAGTACGCCCACCGGCGGCAGCATTTTGGTGGAGAGCATCCACAGCAGCGTGCTTTTGGTGCGCTTGGTTTCGAAGAACGCCATGGAGTACGCCGCCGGCACCGCGATCAGCAGGCACAGGATCGTGGCGCTAAAGGAAATCAGGATCGAGTTCCAGGCGAAGTGGAAGTAATCGCTGCGTTCCTGAATGTGCAGATAGTTTTCCAGGGTCGGCGTGAAGATGAACTGTGGCGGCGTGGCGAATGCATCGATCTCGGTCTTGAAGCTGGTCAGCACCATCCAGAAGATCGGGAAGAAAATCAGCGCCGCGATGGCCCACGACAAGGTACCGAGCAGCACGCTTTGCAGGCGACGGGATTGTTTGAGCGTCATCATGAGCTTGCCCTCAAGACTTGTCGGTGAGGTTTTTGCCGATCATCCGGATCAGGATGATGGCGGCAATGTTGGCAATGACCACGGCAATCAAGCCGCCCGCCGATGCCATGCCCACGTCGAATTGCAACAGGGCCTGGTTGTAGATCAGGTACGCAAGGTTGGTCGAAGCGAAGCCCGGACCGCCGTTGGTGGTGGTGAAGATTTCCGCGAACACCGACAGCAGGAAGATGGTTTCGATCATGACCACCACGGCGATGGGGCGCGCCAGGTGCGGCAGGGTCAGGTGCCAGAAGATCGCCACGGGGCCTGCACCGTCCAGACGCGCGGCCTCTTTCTGTTCCTGGTCCAGCGACTGCATGGCGGTCATCAGGATCAGGATCGCGAACGGCAGCCACTGCCAGGACACGATGATAATGATCGACAGCATTGGGTAGTTCGCCAGCCAGTCCACCGGCTGTGCGCCGAACACCTTCCAGACCGAGGCAAGAATCCCGGAAACCGGGTGAAAGATCAGGTTCTTCCAGATCAGCGCACTCACCGTGGGCATGATGAAGAACGGTGAGATCAGCAACACACGCACGATGCCGCGACCCAGAAACTCACTGGCCTCCAGCAACGCCGAGATCAATACGCCGAGGATCACGCTGATGGCCAGTACGCTGCCGACCAGCAGCAGGGTGTTCAGGGCGCCTGGCAAAAAGCCGGCGTCGGTGACGAAGAACTCGAAGTTCTCCAGGCCGACGAATTCGTTCTCGCCCGGGTTCAGCAGGTTGTAACGAATCAGCGAGAAGTAGATGGTCATGCCCAACGGGACGATCATCCAGACCAGCAGCAACAACACCGACGGGCTGACCAGAAACCAGCCGGGTTTGGTGACGCTGCCTTTGGAGGCGGACTTTTCGTCGGCCGAGGCCGTACGAGGGGTAATGGTTGACGTGTTCATGATGACTCCGAACCGGGGCAAAAGCGTGAACGTGGCAGCAGTGGCGGGTTGCCGACTGCTGCCTTGAAGCAGCGGGCGTTATCCCTTTTTCGGGTAACCGGCTCGCTTCATTTCACGCTCGGACACGCTTTGCGCGTTGGTCAGTGCCTGATCGACGGAAGAGGTGCCGACCAGCGCCGCAGAGAACTGCTGGCCCACGGACGTACCGATTGACTGGAACTCAGGGATGGTCACCAACTGGATGCCGACATAAGGCACAGGCTTGAGGGTCGGCGCTTTTGGCGTCACGGCCTTGAGCGATTCCAGGGTGATGTTGGCGAACGGTGCGGCTTGTTTGTACGCGTCGGTGTAGGTCGACGCGCGTGTGCCTGGCGGCACGTTGGACACGCCGTCTTTTTCGGCCACCAACGCCGCGTACTCTTTGGAGGTCGCCCACTCGGTGAAGGCGCGCGCGTCTTTGTCGTTCTTGGCGCTGGTCGGAATGGCCAGGGCCCACGAGTACAGCCAGGCCGAACCTTTGTCGGTCACTTCGTGTGGCGCGTACGTGAAGCCTACGTTGTCGGCCACCTTGCTCTGGGACTTGTCGGTGACAAATGAGCCGGCGACGCTGGCGTCCACCCATATGGCGCATTTGCCACTGTTGAACAGCGCGAGGTTTTCGTTGAAACCGTTGCTCGAAGCGCCAGGAGGGCCGTCTTTCTTCATCACGTTGGTGTAGAAGGTCAGCGCGTTTTTCCATTCAGGCTGATCGAACTGCGGTTTCCACTGTTCGTCGAACCAGCGCGCGCCGAAGGCATTGGCGACGGTGGTGATCAACGCCATGTTTTCACCCCAGCCGGCCTTGCCACGCAGGCAGATGCCGTACTGTTCTTTCGATTTGTCGGTGAGCTTGTCGGCGAATTCGGAAATCTGGGTCCAGGTCGGACGTTCCGGCATGGTCAGGCCGGCCGCCTTGAACAGGTCCTTGCGGTAGTAGGTGATTGAGCTCTCGGCGTAGAACGGGAGGGCGAAGAGTTTGCCGTCGACCGACAGGCCGTCGCGCACAGACGGGAAAACGTCATCCAGCGCGTAAGACGCTGGCAAATTGTCCATTTCTTTCAGCCAGCCTTTGGCGCCCCAGAGTGAGGCTTCGTACATGCCGATGGTCAGAACGTCGAACTGACCGCCCTTGGTAGCGATGTCCGTGGTCAGGCGCTGGCGCAGCACGTTCTCTTCGAGGACGACCCACTTGAGCTTGATATCGGGATGCTGTTCTTCGAAGGTTTTCGACAGCCGCTGCATGCGGATCATGTCGCTGTTGTTGACGGTGGCGATGGTCACGTCGCCAGCTTCGGCCAGGGAGGCCAGGGTTGAGAGTGTCAGACAGGTGCCAGCCAGCAGAACTTTTGCAGAGGTCTTCATTTATCACTCCTCTTCTGTGCCCCGAAGGACGGCAGAAGCTTGGTTATTGTTTTTGTTCCTTCCGGAGACATGGAAGAAGGTCAGTTGATTACAACGGTCTGCACGGACGTTGACAAATCCTGCGACGCACTGGAACTGATACTTTCTTGCACTGGGAGTTCAGGCGGCGATATACCGAAACGGCTTTCCGGCATGGCCCGGCGCAGTTCCAGCGTAGTAGACGAAGGCGGGAAGTGGGTGAATCAGTACAGGTTTTGCTCAGTCAGCCGCTGCACGGCGAGGCGCCGATAGTGCGAGGGTGTCATGCCTTTGAGCTTCTGAAAGCGCCGGTTGAAGTTGGAAATATTGTTGAAACCGGACTCGAAGCACACGTCTGTCACCGGCTTCTCGCCATCGGCCAGCAGTTCACAGGACTTGCTGATGCGCAGGCGATTGACGAACTCGACGAACGTGCGCCCCGTGGCCTGTTTGAACACACGGGAAAAATAGGTGGGTTTCATCCCCAAATGGTCGGCGACCTCTTCCAGAGTCAACTCCCGTGCATAGTGAGCAAAGATATATTCAACGGCCTTGTTGGTGCGCTCGACGGCGTGATCGTCCGACAGCTGCGAGGCCGTGGTGCCGGACAACAACTGGAAGTCGTCACTGGCGGCGAGTAACTCCAGCAGAATGAAGAAATGGCCCAGTCGGGTCATCCCGGAGGAGTCAGCGATCTTCTGCATCAGTTTCATCGCCTGCCGGATCGTGCGCTTGCAGCGAAACTCGATCCCGTATTGCGCACGCTCCAGCAGGGGCGTCAGGGTCTTGAGCTCGGCGAACACCTGATTACCGCTGTTGAGCAACTCCTCGGTGAAGTTCACCAGCATGTCGCGCTTGGGCACGACCTCGTCTTCCTCGACCTGGCTGATCCAGTTATGTGGCAGGTTGGGCCCTGTGAGAAACAGCGTGCCCGGATAGAAGTTTCCGATGTAATCCCCGACGAACACCTTGCCGGAACTGGCCACAATCAGGTGCAACTCGTATTCCTTGTGGAAATGCCAGCGCACCAGCGGGCACGGGAAGCCGTGTTCGCGGTAGATGATCGACAGGCCGTTATGGTCGTCCATCAGCTCGTAGGAAGGGTCGGTGATTTTTGTTGTTTTGGTCATGCTGTAGCCGGGATTCAGGGGGGAGCCTGGGGCTTAATGTGCACTAATTAACCCAAGTAATACAGAGACGAGGCCTCAAACGAAAACCACTTCGACCTTACCTTCCTTGCGTGAGCGTGGCGCTGGCTTCACCACAATCTGAACATCACGCCCAAGACGCGCCAGGCATTCAATCATTTTAGTTTCGCTGATGCCCCTGAACTTTCCTCGCAACATTTCCGACACCTTGGGCTGTGTAATGCCCAGGATTTCTGCCGCCTGGGCTTGAGTCAGGTGTCGCGCCTTGAGGATGCTGCCGATCTTGGCGGCCAGTTGCGCCTTGACCAGCATCTCGTTCGCGTCGGCGATCCCGAGGTCGGCATAAACGTTTCCGCTACCCTGTTCTATTTCAGTCATGGGTCAGTCCTTTCCAATGAGCTTCCGCTGCCAGCAGTCGACTTTTGACGAGAGCGATGTCGTGTTGAGGTGTTTGCGTTTTTTTCGTGGATTTTTTTTGGAAGCAGTGAAGTACGTAGACTGCATCGCCGAAACGCACTGTGTAGATGGCGCGATAGGTGTTCCCGTGAAAGTCCTCGACAATCTCCAGAACACCGGCATGGCCAAAACCTTTAAGTGGTTTGGTTTCCGAATGTTTGCCACCCGTTTGCGCGAGGTACAAGGCATATCCGAACGTGCCTTGCACAACCGAGGGCATGCTGCTGAGATCCTTTCTGCTACTGGCCACCCAAAAAAGCGGCTTTTCAAATCCGTATGACATGCTGGAAATTATACCTATATGGGTATTAGGTCAACCTGTTGACTTTGCTCCAACGGGCCGGGGCCGTCACTATTGCGACTCGTCACCTTCAACGCTACGTCGGAACTGTAAGCATATGAAAACAATCCTCGTCATCGGCATCGGCGCGGGCAATCCGGACCACATCACGGTTCAGGCGATCAAGGCGCTCAACCGGGCGAAGGTATTTTTTATTCTCGACAAGGGTTACGCCAACGACGATCTGTTGAGATTGCGCCGGGAACTGTGCGAGCAGTACATCGAGGGCGATGATTACCGGCTGCTTCAGGTGCGTGACCCTGAACGTGAAGACGACCCGCAGTCCTACCGCAACGGCATCGAGCAGTGGCATGAGCAGCGTGCGGCGCTGTTCGGGCAACTGATCGCCGATGAGGTCGAGGAAGAGGGGGTCGGCGGGTTTCTGGTGTGGGGCGATCCGGCGTTGTACGACAGTACGCTGCGGGTTCTTGATCGGGTGCTGACGCAGGGCCGGCAGGTGTTCAACTACGAGGTAATTCCAGGTATCACCAGCGTTCAGGCCCTGGCCGCGCAACACCGCGTGGCGTTGAACCGTATCGGAGAGCCCATCCAGATCACGACCGGCCGGCGTCTGGCTCGGCAGCAAGGCGCTGAACTCGACAACGTGGTAGTGATGCTGGATGCGCGCACCACCTTCGAACAGTTTCTCGACCAGGACCTGCACATCTATTGGGGCGCTTATCTGGGGACGCCGGATGAGATCCTGATCGCCGGTCCACTGCGAGAGGTCTGCGAGCAGATCAAACGCACCCGCGAAGCGGCGCGAGCAGACAAGGGCTGGATCATGGACACCTACCTGCTACGCCAGCCCGCTGGATTGAACGCGTCCTGAACGCCTGGCGCTCAGGCGTTTTTGTTTTTGGCCTCGATCCACTGCGCCATGTACTGCGTGCTCTTGTGCTGGTGGTGACGAAGCATCGCGCCGGTGAAGTTGGCCGTACGGTGGGCCTTCAGGTTGTCCCGCAACTGGTTGATACGTTCGATCAGCGTGGCCGCATGCCGGTCATGCTGGAACCGCGCCTGCAACACCGCCCAACCAGCCTGTTGAGCCTCTTCCCAGCGCGATGGATCTTTGTACAGGCGAACCGCAGCGTCGGCGATTGTCTGCGCATCGCTGGCGATGGCACCGGGAAACGGCAGGTCGCCATGCATGGCTTCAGCGCCAATCGGGGTGGTCACCGTCGGCGTGCCACAGACCATGGCGTCGATGATTTTGCCCTTGATCCCAGCGCCAAAGCGTATCGGCGCAAGGGACACTCGCGCGCTGGACATCACCTCCAGCGCATCTTCGGCCCAGTTCATGATGTGGAAGCCCTGAGCGGCGTTATGCAGGGCCGTGGCTTTGGGTGGTGTGTAAGCGCCGTAGACGTGGACTTGCGCGGTGGGTAGCTGCTGACGAATCAGCGGCCATATCGTGTTCTTTAGCCAGAGCACGGCATCCCAATTGGGCGCATGACGAAAATTGCCGATGATCAGGAAATGCTCGCGCTCATCAAAAAGCGTGGCCTGACCGGGAACCTCCCTTACCAGTAACGGCGCCCATTGCAGCAGGGATGCGGGCGTGCGGAACTGCTCAGTCAATAGCTCGATTTCCACGTCCGACACCATCAGGCTCAGGTCGCAGCGATAGATCGCGGCGATCTCCCGCTGAGCGATGTCGGTCGCTGACATGTGAGCGAACAGTGTGTCTCGGGGCATCTGAAAGTAGTCCGCGAGTTCGCTGTCCGGCTGGCCCTGCAGCAAGTCCTTGATCAACTGGTGGCGGGTGTGACGCATGCTTTGCAGATCGGACGTTTCGAGTACACGTACGGCGTCCGGGCAGTGTTTCTCGACCCGCCAGCCGAACTGCTCCTCGATGACATACTGGTCGAACAACACCACATCCGGCTGCAGTTCAGAAACAAAGCTGTCGAAGCTGCTGTTGTTCAGCTCGATCGCGACTTCCATGATGCCCAGTGCCGCCAGATCAGCCTTGTGTTCGCCCTCGCTGGCGGGACTGGCAAAGGTGATTTGCCAGCCCTGCTCGAGGAAACAGTCGATCAATTGCATGACATGGCCGCTGGCGGCCGACGAGCGCGGCTCCGGCCATACGTAGCCGATGATCAGGACATGGGTGTGGCGGGCGGCGCAGAGGTGTTCACTGGCCAAGGATGCTTTTCACTTTGTCGCGCAGTTGGTCAATGGAGAACGGCTTACCGATCAGGTGCATGTCTGGCGGCAAGTCTATGTTTTCGGCGTAACCGCTGGCAAACAGAATGGGCATAGAGGGTCGCAGTTCGACGGCGTTTTTCGCCAATTTGACGCCGTCCATGTCCGGCAATCCTTTGTCGGTCATCATCAAATCGATGGTCTGGTCGGCTTTTTGCAGAAAGACCATTGCCTCTTTGCCGTCGGCCGCTTCGAGCACGCGGTATTCGAGTTCTTCGAGCACGTCGACGATCAGCATCCGGACGATGTTGTCATCTTCAACCACCAGAATCGTGCTGGCTGGGTGGGACATGAAAATTTTCCTTGGAAATGTCGGGGTCCTGACCGGACGAGGTACGTCCGATCAGCTAAATAACGACTCAATAACTGACGTGGCAATTGTGACAAGTTCCCGCCGTCAACGACACAATTCAAATGAGTGTGATGGCGCTGAGGAATCACTCAAACGTATAGTGCATCCAGTTTTGTCCTACAGCGAAAGTCTGAAAATTCAATCCTGTATGTCAGAAGCTGGAGTTTTTTGCTGAAGTTTACGGCAAACTCCGCCGTTTAGACGAATTCGCCCTGGGGCCTTGCGATGATCCAAAACTCTGCAGTCGATGAGCAACGTTTCCGCAAACTTCTAAGCCGCAATGTCAGTTTGCCCTTGGCAGTCGGTGTGCTCAGCGGCGTTTTTTTCGTCGTGCTGATCTCATATCTGCTGTCGGTCATCCAGTGGGTCGAACACACCGACCGGGTGATTAACAACATCAACCGTTCCCTGAAGCTGTCGGTGGACATGGAAACCGGCATGCGCGGCTTCCTGCTGACGGGCGATGAGCGGTTCCTCGATCCCTATGAAGTCGCCAAGCCCAGCATCATTGCCGAGCTCAAAGGTCTGGAAGACCTGGTGGCGGACAACCCCGATCAGGTCGACCGTTTCAAGCGTCTGGCGGCGATGCAAGAGACGTGGAATCAGTTTGCCCAGGAAATGATTACCCTGCGACGTACCAACGGCGATTACGCGACACCGATTCAGAACCGCCGGGGCAAGCGGCTGGCCGACGAAATTCGCGAGCAGTACGAACAGGCAACGAATATCGAGCATCAGCTGCGTCTGACGCGTAATACCGATGTGACCCACACCACGGTACTCTCGGTGTCGCTGTACATCGTGTTCATTCTTATTGTCAGCGGTATCCTCGCCTGGGTCGGGCGCCGTGACATGACGGCGTTGTCGAGCACCTACACCGCCAATCTCAAGGCCCAACAGGAGGACGCCGAGCGTCTGGCCCATGTGGCATGGCTGCGCAACGGTCAGAGCGAACTCGCTGAGCAGGTGATCGGGCAGCTGACGTTGAACCTCCTGGGGCGCAACGTCCTGCAATTCTTCGCTCAGTACCTCGGGGCCGTGGTGGCAGCGGTTTACGTGCGTCAGGAGCACGGTGGGCTGGTGCGGGTTGCTTCCTACGGGTTCTCGCGGCAACAAGAGCTGCAAGAGCAGTCGATCTACACCGGCGAAGGCGTGGTGGGCAAGGCGGCAGAGCAGGATCAGATCATTACGCTGGACGACGTACCTCAGGATTACTTCAAGGTCACCTCGGGCCTGGGCGATGGCTCGCCACGCAGTGTAGTGGTGGTGCCGACCAGCAACGACGACCAGGTCAACGGCGTGATCGAACTGGGTTTCCTGCGCGAGCTGACCGCACGGGATATCGAGTTCCTCGAATTGGTGGCTGAAAACATCGGGACGTCCATTGAGGCCGCGCGTTACCGTCAGCGTCTTCAGGAAGTGCTGGCTGAAACCCAGCAACTCAACGAGGAACTGCAGGTGCAGCAGGAAGAGCTGCGCACCGCCAACGAGGAGCTGGAAGAGCAGTCGCGGATCCTCAAGGAATCCCAGGCGCACCTGGAAACCCAGCAGGCGGAGCTCGAGCAAACCAACGAGCAGTTGGCCGAACAAGGCAAGGCGCTGGCAGAACAGCGTGATGCACTGGATCGCAATAACGAAGAGCTGAGTGTCGCGCAGGTCGAGCTAGAAGCGCGGGCCGACGAACTGCAGCGGTCGAGCAAGTACAAGTCCGAATTCCTCGCGAACATGTCCCACGAACTGCGCACCCCGCTGAACAGCTCGTTGATCCTCGCCAAGTTGCTGGCTGAGAACCCGCAGGAGAACCTCACCGAAGAGCAGGTCAAGTTTGCCGAATCGATCTATTCCGCTGGCAACGACCTGTTGAACCTGATCAACGACATTCTCGACATCTCCAAGGTCGAGGCGGGCAAGCTGGACGTGCGCCCGGAAAACAGCAGCGTCAGCCGTCTGGTCGATGGCTTGCGCATGACCTTCGAGCCGCTGGCCGCCGACAAGCAATTGCAATTCTCGGTGGAAGTGCAGCCAGGCGCGCCGGTGTCGCTGTATACCGATCGCCAGCGTCTGGAGCAGATCCTCAAGAACCTGCTCTCCAACGCGATTAAATTCACTGAAGCGGGCGCGGTGAGCCTGACCGTGTCGCGCCAGCCGGGCGAGGGCATCGCCTTTACCGTGCGCGACTCCGGTATCGGTATTGCCGAAGACCAGCAGGAAAGCATTTTCGAGGCGTTTCGGCAGGCGGACGGGACCACCAACCGTCGCTATGGCGGCACGGGCCTGGGTTTGTCGATTTCCCGTGACCTGGCCAAGTTGCTCGGCGGTTCGATTTCGGTCACCAGCGCGCCGGGGCAGGGCAGTATCTTCACCCTCGTACTGCCTGAGGAGTATGTGGAGCATTCGCTGGGCCAGTATGTGGAAGCGCCGCCAGCCGTCGCTCAGGTGGCTCCCAAGCCCGCGCCGGTTGCCCCGGTTCCGGCGCCTGTCCCGGTGAGCGAGCCCATTCCGCGATTTGCCGATGACCGCGAAAAGGCCCCGTTCAACAAGCGATGCATCCTGGTGATCGAGGATGAGGTGCGTTTTGCCCACATTCTCTACGACCTGGCGCACGAACTGGATTACCACTGCCTGGTTGCGCACGGCGCAGACGAAGGTTTCGATCTGGCGTCGAGTTTCTTGCCCGATGCCATCCTCCTCGACATGCGGTTGCCGGACCATTCCGGTCTGACCGTGTTGCAGCGCCTGAAAGAGATGCCAAGTACCCGGCACATTCCGGTGCATGTCATCTCGGTCGAAGACCGTCAGGAAGCGGCGTTGCAGATGGGCGCCATCGGCTACGCGGTCAAACCGACCACGCGCGAAGAGCTCAAGGACGTGTTCGCGCGTCTGGAAGCCAAGCTGACCCAGAAGGTCAAGCGCGTGCTCCTGGTCGAGGACGACGCGTTGCAGCGTGACAGCATTGCGCGCCTGATTGGTGACGACGACATCGAGATCACTGCGGTGGGTTTCGCTCAGGATGCCTTGGAACTGCTGCGCGACAATGCCTATGACTGCATGATTATCGACCTGAAATTGCCCGACATGCTCGGCAATGACCTGCTCAAACGCATGTCGACTGACGAAATCTGCGCATTCCCGCCGGTCATCGTTTATACCGGTCGTAACCTGACCCGTGATGAAGAAGCCGAGCTGCTCAAATACTCGCGCACGATCATCATCAAGGGCGCGCGCTCCCCGGAGCGCCTGCTCGACGAAGTGACCCTGTTCCTGCACAAAGTCGAATCGCAACTCTCGAACGAGCGGCAGAAGATGCTCAAGACCGCGCGCAGCCGCGACCGGGTGTTCGAGGGGCGCAAGATCCTGGTGGTCGACGACGACGTACGCAACATTTTTGCCCTGACCAGCGCGCTGGAGCACAAAGGTGCAATCGTCGAGGTCGGCCGAAACGGCCTGGAAGCGATCGAGAAGCTCAATACGGTCGACGACATTGATTTGGTGCTGATGGACGTGATGATGCCGGAGATGGATGGCTACGAGGCCACGGCCGAGATTCGTAAAAACCCTCGCTGGCGCAAGCTACCGATCATTGCGGTCACCGCCAAGGCCATGAAGGACGATCAGGACCGTTGCATGCAGGCGGGATCGAACGACTACCTGGCTAAGCCGATCGATCTGGACCGGCTGTTTTCGCTGATTCGCGTGTGGCTGCCAAAAATGGAACGTATCTGAATGGATTCGATCAATTGACCACGCCCGTAGAAAGACCAGGTTTTATTGATGCCCAATGAGCGAAATGCCGACATCGAATTGCGCTTGTTGATTGAGGCGATCTATCTGAAATACAGCTATGACTTCCGCGATTATTCGGGCGCGTCGGTAAAACGACGCGTCGCCCATGCCTTGCGCCAGTTTGAGCTAAAGACGATCTCCGCCTTGCAGGAGCGCGTGCTCCACGATCCTTCTGCGTTCATGCAGCTGTTGCAGTTCCTGACCATACCGGTCAGTGAGATGTTTCGTGACCCGACTCATTTCCTGGCGATCCGCCAGGAAGTCGTGCCGCTGCTCAAGACCTATCCCTCGCTGAAAATCTGGATCGCCGGGTGCAGCACGGGCGAAGAGGTTTACTCGATGGCCATTTTGCTGCGCGAGGAAGGGCTGCTTGATCGCACGATCATCTATGCGACCGACATCAACCCGACGTCTCTTGAAAAAGCCAAGCAGGGTATTTTCTCGATGGAGAACATTCGCGCCTATAACGAGAATTACCTCAAGGCGGGTGGCAAGCGGTTGTTTTCCGAGTACTACACGGCGGCGTACGATTACGCGATTTTCGACAAGACGCTGCGGGACAACGTGACCTTCGCTGACCACAGCCTGGCCACTGACAGTGTGTTTTCTGAAACCCAATTGATCTCCTGCCGCAACGTGCTGATCTACTTCAACAAGAAGTTGCAGGACCGGGCGTTCGGTCTGTTTCATGAGTCCTTGTGTCACCGCGGATTTCTGGTGCTCGGCAGCAAGGAAACCCTGGAATTTTCCGGCTATAAAGATCACTTCGAGCCCTTGGTCAAGCAAGAGCGGATCTACCGAAAATCATGAGAACCTCCTTTCCGGGCACGGCCCCGGATCAACCTGCGCTGCCCAAGGTAGACGCGATCGTCGTCGGCGCGTCCGCAGGCGGTGTCGAGGCGTTGCTGAAAATTTTTCGCCCATTGCCCAAGGGGTTCGGGCTCCCGATCATTGCGGTCCTGCATTTGCCGGACGAGCGACGCAGCTTGCTGGCCGACGTCTTCGGTGCGCAGTTGGCGATACCGGTCAAGGAAGCGGACGACAAGGAACCCATCGTCCCCGGAACCCTCTACTTTGCGGCGCCCGGTTATCACCTGTCCGTGGAGTCGGACTTCACGCTGTCGTTCAGCCAGGAAGAGCGTGTGTATCACTCGCGTCCCAGTATCGATTTTCTTTTTGAATCGGCTGCCGATGCGTATAGCGGCAGGCTCGCGGGTGTGCTATTGACCGGTGCCAACAACGACGGTGCCCAGGGAATGGCACGAATCAAGGAATACGGTGGTCTTACCGTGGTCCAGGACCCGGCCCTGGCGTTGGCGCGTACCATGCCCGACGCAGCGCTGGCCTTGCACACACCAGACTTTCTCCTGCCTTTGCCCGACATTGGTCTGTTGCTTGTCGAGCTGGAACGAATTGCATGTTGAGTGATATCAAAGCGAAGTTGCTGATCGTCGACGATCTGCCGGAAAACCTGCTCGCGCTCGAAGCGTTGATCAAGCGCGAAGACCGTCAGGTATATAAGGCGCTCTCGGCCGACGAGGCGCTGTCGTTGTTGCTGGAACACGAGTTTGCGATGGCAATTCTCGATGTGCAGATGCCTGGCATGAACGGCTTCGAGCTCGCGGAAATGATGCGCGGTACTGAAAAGACGAAGAGCATTCCGATCGTCTTCGTCAGTGCCGCAGGGCGTGAACTGAACTACGCCTTCAAGGGCTACGAAAGCGGCGCTGTCGACTTCCTGCACAAGCCGCTGGATATCCATGCGGTCAAGAGCAAGGTCAACGTGTTCGTCGACCTGTATCGACAACGCAAGGCGATGAAGCAGCAGGTCGATGCGCTCGAGCGCAGCCGTCAGGAGCAGGAAGCGCTGCTGCGTGAGCTGAAATCGACACAGAACGAACTAGAGCGCGCTATCCGCATGCGCGATGACTTCATGTCGATCGTTTCCCATGAAGTACGCACGCCGTTGAACGGCCTCATCCTGGAAACCCAGCTGCGCAAGCTGCACCTGGCCAAAGACAACGCGTCGGCGTTCACCATGGACAAGCTCAAGGCGATGGTCGATCGCGACGAGCGGCAGATCCAGAGCTTGATTCGCTTGATCGAAGACATGCTCGATGTGTCGCGCATCCGGACCGGCAAACTGTCGATCCGCACCAGCCCGTTCGATTTGTCGGAGCTGGTGGTCAATCTGGTTGAAAGCTATGCCGCGCAAATCGCTGCAGCCGAAAGTGTCGTCACCCTGCACGCCAGCCAGCCTGTGATCGGTGTCTGGGACGAGTTTCGTATTGAGCAAGTGGTGGCGAACCTGTTGACCAATGCCCTGCGTTACGGCGCTCACAAACCCATCGAAGTGTGGGTATACAGCGAGGGCAGTGAGGCCCGGGTGGAGGTTAAGGACCAAGGGATTGGCATCAGTGCCGAGAACCAGAAGCGCATCTTCCATCAGTTCGAGCGCGTGTCGGCCAGTCATGCGGTGTCGGGGCTCGGGTTGGGGCTGTTCATTTCCGATCAGATTGTGGCTGCCCACGGCGGAAAGATCAGTGTCGAAAGTGAAGAGGGCTGTGGTTCGCTGTTTCGCGTCAGCTTGCCCCTCTGAAAAGCGTCTCCAGTCCTACAGGCACGGACTAGAGCGGCGCCGGGCAGTTTTTCTGTCACCGGCGCCGGGCACTCGTGACTGTTGGAATAAATAACTGATTTTTATGCGCAACCTCCAGCGCGGCCCATGGTCGTAATGGCAGCTATCTACAAGATCGAAGGCGTTCCAATGAGCTCTGATGCAGAAAATGTCGTACTCATCGTCGAAGACGAGCCGCTGATTCTGATGCTGCTGTCCGACTACCTGTCGGGCGAGGGGTATCGGGTGTTGCAGGCGGAAAACGGCGAACAGGCATTCGAAATCCTCGCCACCAAACCGCACCTGGACCTGATGATCACCGACTACCGCCTGCCCGGCGGCGTTTCCGGGGTGATGATCGCCGAGCCTGCGGTCAAGTTGCGACCCGAGCTGAAGGTGATCTTCATTAGCGGTTACCCGGCCGAAATCGTCGAGTCCGGCAGCCCAATCGCGCGCAAGGCGCCGATTCTGGCCAAGCCATTCACCATGGATACCCTGCATTCGCAGATTCAGCAGTTGTTGAATTAGGTTAAACCGGTCGCCGCTAGACCCTGTGGGAGTGAGCTTGCTCACGAAGGGGTCGGCACACCCGGTACATATCCAGCGGCTGAAATTCTGCGTTTCTCGGAACGCCGCCCAGACGCAGCTCACTCCCACAGTGATCGAGGGGTGATGCTGTTATCCCTCAATCATCTCCCGCACCTTGGCGGTCAACTGATCGAAGGCGAACGGTTTGGTGATCATCTGCATGCCGGTGTCCAGGAAGCCTGCGCGTACGCCCGCGTTCTCCGCGTAGCCGGTGATGAACAACACCTTGAGGTCCGGGCGCATCTGGCGGCCGATATCGGCCAGCTGCCGCCCGTTCATGCCGGGCAGGCCGACATCACTGATCATCAGGTCGATGCGCTGACTGGACTCCAGGATCGGCACTGCGCCCACCGCGTCGGCTGCTTCCAGCCACGCATAGCCCAACTCGCCCAGCACCTGACTCACCAAGGCACGCACCGCCGGATCGTCCTCGACGATCAGAATGGTTTCGCCGGCCCGGGCTTCGACTTCCTGGCTGTGGGAATCAGTTTCTTCCTCTTGCTTGTTGCCGTGGAACCGCGGAAGAAACAATTGCACCGTAGTGCCGTGTCCGACCTGACTTTCAATCGCCACATGGCCGTGTGACTGCTTGGTGAAGCCATAAATCATCGACAACCCGAGCCCGGTCCCCTGACCGATGGGTTTGGTGGTAAAGAACGGATCGAACGCACGGCTGATCACGTTCTCCGGCATGCCGATCCCTGTGTCGGTCACGCTGAGCACAACGTAATCACCGGGCAACAGGTTCTCATAGGCGTTGGTGAAGGTGCGGTCCAGGCTGCGATTGAAGGTCTCGATCATCAGCATGCCGCCGTTGGGCATGGCATCGCGGGCGTTGAGCACCAGGTTGAGCAGGGCACTTTCCAGTTGGTTGGGGTCGGCCTCGGCCGTCCACAGTTCCGGCTCCAGGCACATGTCCAGGCGAATGCTTTCGTTGACGCTACGATGCAGCAACTCTCCCATGGAATTGACCAGCTCATTCATCTCCACCGGTTTGGAGTCCAGTGACTGTCGGCGGGAGAACGCCAGCAAGCGGTGAGTCAGGGCAGCGGCGCGGTTGGCAGAGGTCACGCCCAGGTCGATCAGGCCGTCGAGGTCTTCAGTCTTGCCGCGCGCCAGTCGGCGCCTGAGCAATTCGAGGCTGCCGATGATGCCGGTCAGCATGTTGTTGAAGTCGTGGGCGATGCCTCCAGTGAGTTGTCCGACCGCTTCCATCTTTTGCGATTGACGCAGGACTTCCTCGTTATGTCGTAATTGCGAGGTGCGCTCCTCGACTTGCTGTTCCAGGGTTTCGTTGAGACGGCGCAGCTGGGTTTCGGCAAGCTTGCGCTCGGTGATGTCCGAGGTTACACCGGCCAGCAGACTGACCCGGCCATTGCGCGCCCGGATCGCTCGGGCGCGCACGTCCACCCAATGCAACGAACCGTCGGCCCAGATGTTACGAAACTCGATGATGAAGTCATCGCCCGTGTCCAGGCTGTGTTGCAAGGCGGACTGCATGCGCGGCTGGTCTTCGGGAAACACCGATTCCAGCCAGTCGTGGTAAGTGAAGGGCGCATGTTCGTCTCGGCCGAAGTGGACCTTGCTGATGTCCGAACAATCCAGTTCAAGAAACTCGGCTTCCAGCTGCCAGGAACCGAGCCTGCCAGCCTTGAGCGCGTGCTGAAGACGCCGCTCCCCTTCGACCAGATCCTCCATGCGGCTGCGCGCTTCGTATTGACGCCGTCGACCCCGGACAGCGGTGGTGACCAGACTGACCAAAGTCGCCGGATGAAATGGACGTTCCAGAAACGTGACATTGCCAAGCATCTTGCCCAGCCGGGCGGAAGGGTTCTGTTCCGGCCCGCCGTGATGGGTGAGCAGCACGATCGGTAAGTCCGACCATGCCGGCTGGTTAGTCAGCAGACTCAGCAAGGGGCCAAGATCGGCCCCACGCAAGGCCTCGTCGGCGACGATGGCGAGACCTGCACCGGACATGAGCTCCTTGCACATGCCGACCAGGTCGTGGGTGATGAGTGCCGGGAAACCTGCTTCCTGCAGAATCATCAAGGCAATCTGGCTGTCCCTCCCGCGAGGCGCCAGGATCACTGCGCGTTCTGATAACTGTCCCGGTGTGCTCACATTTCCTCATCCCGCAGCAGCGGATTGCTCTCGCCGAAATAATGCGGCACGCCGCGCAGCACGCCCTGAAAGGCTTCCAGTGGGGCGCCGATTCTCAAACCATTGCCACTGATGCGGTATTCGCGAATGGTCGATTCATGGGTCCCCGTACGTTTCTTGATGATAGAGATTGCGCGACGCACTTTGCCCAGTGCCTCGAAATAACGCAACAGCACCACGGTGTCGGCGAGGTAGGTAATATCCACCGGGGCGCGCATGTCGCCGACCAGGCCGTGTTGCGCCACGGTCATGAACGTTGAGGCGCCCTGACGGTTCAAGTACAGCAGCAGTTCGTGCATGTGCAGCACCAAAGCGTTTTCTTCCGGCATTGCCGCCTGATAGCCGTTTAGGCTGTCGATAACCACGGTGCGGATATGTTTCTCATCCACACTGCGGCGCACGCGGTGTGAAAACTCGCCCGGTGACAGTTCGGCGGCGTCGACTTGCTCGATCAGCAGATTGCCGGTGCGCTGCAAGGTGGCCAGATCGATGCCGACCTTTTTCATGCGCTCGAACAACAAGCCCAGTTCTTCGTCGAAAATGAACAACCCGACTTTTTCGCCCCGCGCCACGGCCGCCGCGGCGAATACCATGGAGATCAATGATTTGCCGGTGCCGGCCGGGCCGAGGATCAGCGTGCTGGATCCGCTATCGATGCCGCCGCCCAGCAGCGAGTCCAGCTCGGGGATGTCGCTGCTCAGCGGTCGGCTCTCGAACCTGTTGCGGTGTTCGGCGGCGACCAGACGGGGAAACACGTGGATACCGTCCTCCATGATGTTGAAATCGTGATAACCGCCCCGGTATTTCTGGCCTCGGTACTTGACCACGCGCAGGCGACGGCGCTCGGCACCGTAGCTGGGCGTCAGCTCCTCCAGGCGAATCACCCCGTGGGCGACGCTGTGCACCGTCTTGTCCAGTGATTCGGTGGTCAAATCATCGAGCAGAACCACCGTCGCGTCGTAGCGGGCGAAGTAGTGCTTGATCGCCAGAATCTGGCGGCGATAACGCAACGAGCTTTGCGCCAGCAGACGGATTTCCGAAAGGCTGTCGATGACGACACGCTTGGGCTTGACCCGTTCAACCACCTCGAAAATCTGCTTGGTGGCTTCGCCCAGTTCCAGATCGGACGAATACAACAGGCTTTGCTGGTGTTCGGCATTGAGCAGATCTTCAGGTGGAGTCAGCTCGAACACCAAGATATGCTCGCCCAAGTCCCAACCATGGGATTTGGCACCTTCGCGCAATTCGCGCTCTGTTTCAGACAGAGTGATGTAAAGACAACGTTCTTCCGCCGCCGCGCCAGCCAGCAAAAACTGCAGCGCTACGGTGGTCTTACCGGTTCCGGGTTCTCCTTCGAGAAGAAACACATGACTGCGTGAAAGACCACCCGCAAGGATGTCGTCCAGGCCCACGATGCCGGTTGCCGCTTTTGATGTAGTCAAGAATCGCCCTCTTGCGACCTGAGAAAGGGTGGGTGCCGATGGTTGCACGGCTGCCCGTGGCAGCGGCGATGACCGGGAGATTCCGGTTCTGCACTGCCATCTCTCTGGACCGTAGCCATTTGTAACCGTTCAGTTTTTCCAGTGGCAAATTGCGATCTGCGCCGACGAAACGCCCGTCGAAGTCCTGCAAATGGCGCAAGCGTGGCCTGCGACGGCTGCGGGCTATTGATATAGTCCGGCGTCAAGGATTTCACCTCTCTCAGGCCACTCAAGGATTCTCGCCGTGTCTGATTACAGCGCTTTCAAGGTTGAGCTCACCGATCACATCGCTCACGTGCAAATCCATCGCCCGGAGAAGGTCAATGCCATGAACGCGGCGTTCTGGCGCGAGATCATCGATATTTTTCAATGGATCGAAGACACGGATGAGATACGCGTGGTGGTGCTCAGCGGTGCGGGCAAGCATTTTTCGTCGGGCATCGACCTGACGATGCTTGCCTCGGTCGCCAATGAACTGGGCAAGGATGTAGGTCGCAACGCACGCTTATTGCGTCGCAAGATCCTGCAGATGCAAGAGTCATTCAGTGTGGTGGACCGTTGCAGCAAACCGGTGCTGGCCGCCATTCAGGGCTATTGCATCGGCGGTGCCATCGACCTGATCAGCGCCTGCGACATGCGCTACGCGGCGGACGACGCGCTGTTTTCCATTCGCGAGATCGACATGGGCATGGCGGCCGACGTGGGCACCCTGCAACGCCTGCCACGCTTGATTGGCGACGGCATGATGCGCGAGATGGCGTACACCGGACGTAACGTGAAGGCCGACGAAGCCTTGCGCATCGGTCTGGTCAACCGCACGTTTGCCGATCTGCCGCAGTTGCTGGACGGCGTTTTCGAGATCGCCCGTGAAATCGCCGCCAAATCCCCGATCGCCATCAGCGGCAGCAAACGCATGATCGGTTACATGCGCGATCACAGCGTGGACGATGGTCTTGAATACGTTGCCACGTGGAACGCTGCCATGTTGCAATCGGCGGACCTGAAGCTGGCGATGGTTGCTCACATGGGCAAACAGAAGCCGGTCTTCGATAATTGACCGGCGAACCCGATTTCGCCGGCGCCTGCTGCCGTTGAGCCTCGCGTGCGGAGCCTCGGGCGGTGCAGGTCGCTGACTAGAGGAGTTCTTTCATGACGCGCCCCAGGCGTTGGAACACCGCTGTGCTGGACACACAGGCAGCGGGCGGGTGGGCCGTGGTCCACAGTGATCAGGGTTTTCTGCTGGATGGCAACGGGGTGATGTTCCCGCGCGAGTGGCTCAGACGTCAGGAGTTGCCGCTGATCAGCGAGCACGGCATCGGCCATTTTGATGGTGAGCCTGTCTACGTGCAGGTCCTCCGGCACCCGGTTGAGCTGGAAGGTACGCATTGGCAGACCTTGCGCCAGTTCATGCTGGCCGACGATGCCGATGTCTTCCAGAAACTGGGCTATGCCGCGCAAATCAGCACCTGGGCGCGCGAACACCGGTTTTGCGGCAGCTGCGGTCAGCCGATGCAGCAAGTGCCGGGCGAGCGAGCGATGTATTGCAAGGACTGTGACCTGCGGTCTTACCCGAGAATCTCACCGAGCATGATCGTACTGATCACCCGGGGCGACGAGGTCTTGCTGGCCCGTTCGCCGCGCTTCGTGCCGGGTGTTTACAGCACGCTGGCCGGATTTGCCGAGCCAGGTGAGTCTGCCGAGGACTGCGTGCGGCGTGAGGTCATGGAAGAGGTGCAGATCAAGGTCAAGAACATCCAGTACAAGGGCAGCCAGTGCTGGCCGTTCCCGCACTCGATGATGCTGGGCTTTCATGCCGAATACGACAGTGGCGAAATCGTGCCGCAGGCTGACGAGATCGAAGACGCGCAATGGTTCAGCATTCACGACATGCCGCCGTTACCGGCCAGCCGCTCCATTGCGCGTTACCTGATCGACCTGTACCTGGCGCAGAAGTCAGGCGCCGCCGAACCAGTGCTGCCAGGCCAGGCGGACGGTTAATCCCAGTACGACGGTGATGAAAACAGGGCGGATGAACTTCGCGCCGCCCTGAATCGCGGTTCTGGCGCCCAGAAAGGCGCCGACCATCAAGGCTGAGCCCATGCACAGACCGATAGCCCAATCCACCGACCCGTTGATGGCGAATATCGTCAGCGCAGCCGCGTTGCTGACGAAGTTCATGCTGCGCGCCACACCGCTGGCCTTGACCAGGTCGACCGGGTACATCAGCAGCGTGCTGACAGTCCAGAACGCACCGGTGCCTGGCCCGGCTACGCCATCATAGAAGCCCAGGCCGAGCCCCTGCGGCAGTTGCCATCTGGTTTTTATCGCAGCGTTGCTGTCGAGCGGTGCTTTGGGCGTGCCGCCGAACAACAGGTAGAGCCCACAGCCGAAGACGATCACCGGGAGCATCTGGTTCAAAAGCTCGGCCGGCAGGTAATGCGCAACGACTGCGCCGATCAGCGAACCGATGGCGGTGCCGATCAGGCCGCGCGTCCACTGCTTCGGGTGAAACAGTTTGCGCCGATAGAACGTAAACCCTGCGGTCGCCGATCCGAACGTCGAACTGAGTTTATTAGTGCCCAGTACCAGATGCGGCGGCAGGCCGGCGGTGAGCAGTGCAGGGGTGGTCAACAGTCCTCCACCACCGGCAATGGCATCGATGAAGCCGGCGACAAAGGCGACAAGGGCGAGTACCACGAGCGTGGTGGGTTCAACGGTCAGTTCAAACGGCATGGATAAGGGCTTACTGGGCAGTCAGGCAGAATGGCTGCCCGGAAGCGCGGCATTCTACCTGCAACGCAAAGCGTATTGCAGGGCAAATCCACCTGTCAGGACGAACACCTTAGCTGTGGAAGCGGATTCATTCGCGAGTGGCTGGTACTTCCGACAGTAATGCATCGACCGTCAAACCGATTCGCGAATGAATTCGCTCCCGCCGGGGGGAGGCATTCCCATGCCTGTGCCAGTGTTGCTGGCTGTCGCTGGTTCAAATATCCGAAACCTTCACCCAACGCATCTCTTTGGCCGCCACGCGAATCGCGGTCGCGAGGCGCTCTACCTCCAACGCTTCGGCGAAATCGGGGCCTTCGGTGCCTTGTCCGCACAGCGCCCGAATCAACGCATGCACTTCCAGTGTCTTCAGTTCGTTGTAACCCAGTTGATGCCCGGGCGCGGGGCAGAAGGCGGCGTAGCCCGGTTGCGTCGGCCCTGCCAGAATCCGTTGAAATCCGTCGCGGCCCGGTGCGCCAGCGCGGTAGAGCCGTAGCTCGTTCAAGCGTTCCTGATCGAAGGAGAGCGTGCCCTGGGTCCCGCTGATCTCGAAGCTGAGATGGTTTTTGTAGCCATGCTTGAGCCAACTGCTGCCAAACGTGCCCCGCGCACCGTTGGCAAAGCGCAGCAGGGCGTAGGTCTGATCGTCGATGGCGATCGGCCGCTGCTCCTGACTGCCGTGGGTGGCTGGGCGCTGTGCATGAACCGTCTGCGAATCTGCGCACACGGCTTCGACATCACCCAGCAGGTAGCGGGCCATGGCCAGCAAGTGACTGCCGAGGTCTGCCAGTGCTCCTCCAGCATGCGCCTGCTCGCAGCGCCACGACCAAGGTTGCTGCGGATCGCCCATGAAGTCCTCACTGAACTCGCCTTGAAAACTGACGATTTGTCCCAGCTCGCCGCTCTCAATCATCTGCCGGGCCAGGCCAATCATCGGGTTATGCTGATAGTTGTAACCGACCCGCGTCACCACACCGGCGGCCTTCGCCGCGCGTTGCATCTCTCGCGCCTGTTCAAGACTGACGGCGAGTGGTTTCTCGCAGTACACGGCTTTGCCCGCCCCGAGCGCGGCCATCGCCATAGGAAAGTGCAGGTGATTCGGCGTGGTGATGGCCACCAGTTGCACCGCAGGGTCGTTGATCAGCGCCTCCCAAGGGGCGTGGCTGCGATCAAAACCCCAGGATCGGGCACACTGCTCGGCGCGGGCAGCATCGGCATCCGCCAATGCGACAAGTTTGAGGTTGACCGGGAGTTCGAACGTGGTGCGGGCATTGTGAAAAGCCAGAGCATGAGCCCGACCCATGAAACCGGTGCCGATCAGGCCGACGCCAAGATCCGGAAGTGACAATTCGCGCATGACAGCGTGTCCTTGAAGGATTGTTGTTGTGCGGAAAATGTATTCGTTGGGCGGGCAGGATGGAATCTTTATTCCATCAGAAAAGCCTCACATTGACCTCAATTTGAAAGGCAGTCAGTGGATGACCGGGCTTGGAACACCTCTGGGAGATTTTGTGGTTCTCAAGCCAGTGGTATTAGTCCGCTTCTTGAGGGTCGCAACGCCTGACAGCATGCTCCATTTGCCGGATGACGCAGAGCGTCATTGAATGGGTTACCACGCGGAGCGTGGGAACCATCAGCTTGCTGGCGATGGGATTGCGCCAGTTTCCCCTGAGGTGAATAACGCACCGCATTCGTCAGCAAGCTAACTCCTACAGGTTTTGTGTTCAGCTGGCAGGTGAAGCGGCGAACCTACAAAGCGTAAAGCGCGCTTCGCTCTCGCTCTAGCTTTTGATCTTGATCTTGATCTTCATACCGCAGCGACACAGACACCACAAAACGCGACTTGGGTGCAGGCTGAACGCAGGTGGCGCGCAGTGGGCCGAGCGGCATGGATGCCGCGAGAGCCGCCCCCCGCCATGGATGGCGGATGGCGGCGGGCCCACGGAGTGTCGCCGAAGTGAGCAACCCGACGAAGTCGGGCCCAACCAGGAGCATAGGACCCTTGGTTACTTGGGGTCTTTTCAAGTAACCCGCCGAAGGCGGAACAGTTTGGCCGTTAGGACAAACCAAACCATCAGCGTCACCCCAAATAGTGGGAATGCACACCTACACGTTCTGCTTGCTAACCAATGCAGCGTATCAGCTGATGACATGTGGTCTGGCTTGACGCTTTCGTGAGCAAGCTCACTCCCACAGTCGACCATCGGTGTTATCGAATTCAGGTTCAGGACAAGAACCCGCCATCCACATTCAGCGCCACGCCAGTCGTATAGCTCGACGCATCGCTGGCCAGGTACAACACGGTGCCCGCCATCTCGCTCGGCGCTGCCACGCGCTTGAGCGGAATCTGCTGCAGCGCGGTGTTGAGGATTTTCTCGTTGCTGACCAGCGCCGAGGCGAACTTGGTGTCTGTCAGGCCTGGCAGCAAGGCGTTGCAGCGAATACCGAACTGCGCGCATTCCTTGGCGAAGACCTTGGTCATGTTGATCACGGCCGCCTTGGTCACCGAGTAGATGCCCTGGAACACGCCCGGCGATACGCCATTGATCGACGCCACGTTAATGATGCTGCCGCCGCCGTGCTCGCGCATCAGCTTGCCTGCTTCCACCGACATGAAGAAATAACCGCGAATGTTGACGTCGACGGTTTTCTGGAACGCGCCGAGGTCGGTGTCGAGGACGTTGCAGAACTGCGGGTTGGTGGCGGCGTTATTCACCAGAATGTCCAGTCGGCCAAATTCTTCACGAATGCGCGCGAAAACGCCGCTGATCTGTTCCATTTCACCGATGTGGCAGGCAATGGCCGTGGCCTTGCCGCCGTCCGCAATGATCGCGTCGGCCACATGCTGGCAACCTTCGATCTTGCGGCTGGAGACGATCACGTGTGCGCCCTGCTGGGCGAGCAGTTTGGCGATGGCCTCACCGATGCCGCGGCTGGCGCCGGAAACGAAGGCGATCTTGCCGTCGAGGTCAAACAGTTGGGTTTTGGACATGTTGTCTTCCTTATCGTGTCGCAATCGATTCAGGGGTTAAGTCATCGCCAGCGACCGGGGATCAGAGCGCTGATCGGTCGATGACCTGCAGCGCCATGTGTTCAAGCAGCGTGTTCATGTGGATGAACTGCGCAAAACGTTTGTCCTGAGTCTGGCCATGGAAAAAGCGGTAGTAGATCTGCTGCACGATGCCCGCCAGACGGAACAGACCGTAGGTGTAATAGAAGTCGAAGCTATCGATGCGGACGCCCGAGCGCTCGGCGTAGTAGGCGACGAACTGCTCACGGGTCAGCATGCCCGGCGCATGGCTGGGCTGACGACGCATTAATTGCACCGGCGCCGGGTCGTCGGCCTGTATCCAGTAGGCAAGGCTGTTGCCCAGGTCCATCAGCGGATCGCCCAAAGTGGTCAGCTCCCAGTCGAGCACGCCGATGATCTGCATCGGGTTGTCGGGGTCGAGGATTACGTTGTCGAATCGGTAGTCGTTGTGCACGAGGCTGGAGCGCGGGTGGTCCGCAGGCTTTTTCTCGTCCAGCCAGCGGGCGACCTTCTCCCAACTGGGGGCATCCGGCGTGCGGGCTTTTTCGTAGCGTTCGGTCCAGCCACGAATCTGCCGCTCGACATAACCCTGTGGCTTGCCCAGATCGCCCAGGCCACAGGACGCATAATCGACCTGATGCAATTCAACCAGTTTGTCGATGAAGCTCTTGCATAGGGCTTCGGTTTGCGTGGCGTCAAGATTCAGTTCGGCGGGCAGGTCGGAGCGCAGAATGATGCCCTTGACCCGCTCCATGACATAAAACTCGGCGCCAATCACCGATTCGTCGGTGCAGTGCACGTAGGCCTTGGGGCAATAAGGGAAGGCATCTTTGAGCTGATTGAGAATCCGGTATTCACGGCCCATGTCGTGGGCGCTTTTTGCCTTGTGGCCGAACGGCGGTCGGCGCAGGACGAACTCCTGTTCCTGGTACTTCAGCAGGTAGGTGAGGTTGGAGGCCCCGCCGGGAAACTGGCTGATCTCGGCGGTGCCGCTCAGGCCTGGAATATGGGCTTTGAGGTATGGGTCGATCAGCGCTGCGTCGAGTTCTTCGCCGGTTCGAACCTGGGTGGACTGGTCGGTGAGCGCCATGCTTATCCCTGTTGTTTATTTTGGATGGCCATGATCATTGGCTAATCTAATGCGCGCGCGCCTTGCTGAACAAGCAGTGCAGGGCCTTATTGGCGAGCGTGTTACAGGTTGATCAACCGTTTTGATCAGCGCTGTTTGCAAAACCATTGAGCAAAAAAAACCGAAGCCGGAAAGCTTCGGTTTGGAGGTGAAAGCGCGTTTCGGAGACGAGCGCGCTTCACGGCCTTACGACGGGAACAGGTCGCTCAGCTTCATCGCCAGCATCATGTCGCCTTCAGCGCGCAGTTTGCCGCCCATGAACGCCTGCATGCCGTCGGTCTCGCCGCTGACGATGCCTTCCAGTGTTTCGCCGTCCATCACCAGGGTGACTTGTGCGTCAGGGTTTTCGCCTTCCTGCAGCTCGCAGGTCTTGTCCTTCACAATCAGGGAGAAGTTTTTTGTTTCATCGATACGGAAACCGAACACCAAGTCCAGGCCCGCAGCGGCTTCAGGGTTGAATTTGGCTTTCATCGCTTGTACGGCATCGGCTACGGAGGTCATGGTGTCATCCTTTTATATGAGTGATTACAGGCACCTTGCGGGTGCGGTTGGCCGGGCTCAGCGATAGGTGATGAGCTCCGGCGCCTTCAACAGTTGCAAGTGTGCGTGACTGTTGAAGGAAGCCAGGGACACCTCGCGACCACGGAATTTCAGGTGGTTGAGCGAGGTGTTGACGATTTGCCAGTTGAGTTCGAATGCTTGAGCTGCAGGCATACGGGTGATCAGGTGAAGCAGAGCAGTGATGGTGCCGCCGGATGTGAACACGGCGATGCGATCGCTGGGGCCTGCGCTGTCGAGAATCCTTTCGAGCCCCGCCTCGACCTGTGCGACGAAGGCCAGCCAGCTTTGCAGCGCCGGGGTGTCGTGTTGGCCGCCGAGCCAGCGACCGATGATCAGCGCGAACAGCCGCTGGAATTCCGCGCGATTGTGGGCGGCATTGCGCATGACTTCGAGCGCTTCGGGTTCGTCGGGCAGCATTGCCGGCAGCAGCGCACGTATCACAGCCTCGGCGTCGAATTCATTGAATGCGTGGTCGGTTTCCAGTGTGGGGGTCTTAAGGCCGGCTGCGTCCAGTCGGGCCATCGCGGTTTCGGCGGTATGACGCTGACGAAACAGGCCGCCGGCGATGCATCGATCAAACGTCAGCTCGATCTGTGCCAGGTGCTCACCGAGCACTTCGGCCTGGCGGAAACCGGTGGGCGACAGAACGTCGTAGTCGTCTGCACCAAAGGAGGCCTGGCCATGTCTTATCAGATAGATGCTGCCCACGTCCGCGTCATCCCGGTACGCTGAAAGTGTTGGGAGGTTATGAGGACGGTGCAGGGTCTGTCAATAAAAAAACATACGCTTGTTTGAATTGTCCGATTGTCATGTTCTCAAGCCTTCGGGCGCTGGCTCCGCGCGGGGCGCGCCGGTATGCTGGGCCCATTCGCGATTCTGTATATGACGTGCGTCAATGAAGGTTGACCCAGGTTTCAGGCATGTAGGCAAAGGAGCTTCTGTGGAGTTTATGTTCGATTACGCCAGCTTTCTGGCAAAAACCGTCACGGTGGTCATCGCGATCGTCGTGGTGCTGGTGGTCATTGCCTCCATGCGCGGCCGGGGTCGTCGCGGCGGCGGTGGTCAGCTGCACGTGACCAAGCTCAATGACTTTTACAAAGGCCTGCGTGATCGTCTGGAAGGCTCGCTGCTGGACAAAGCGCGGCTCAAGGCGCTGCGCAAGTCCCAGGCCAAAGACCTGAAAAAAGAGAAAAAGCAGGCCGACGTCAAGCCGCGTGTCTACGTGCTGGATTTCGACGGTGACATCAAGGCGTCCGCGACCGAAAGCATGCGCCACGAGATCACTGCGGTGTTGAGCCTGGCAACCGAGAAAGATGAAGTGGTGCTGCGCCTTGAAAGCGGCGGCGGCATGGTTCACAGCTATGGTCTGGCATCGTCGCAACTGGCGCGGATTCGTCAGGCCGGCATCCCGTTGACGATCTGCATCGACAAGGTGGCCGCCAGCGGCGGCTACATGATGGCGTGCATCGGTAACCGCATCATCAGCGCGCCGTTCGCTGTGCTGGGTTCGATTGGTGTCGTGGCGCAGTTGCCGAACGTCAACCGTCTGCTGAAAAAGCACGACATCGACTTTGAAGTGCTGACGGCGGGTGAATACAAGCGCACGCTCACTGTGTTTGGCGAAAACACCGAGAAGGGCCGCGAGAAGTTTCAGCAGGATCTGGACATCACCCACGAGCTGTTCAAAAACTTCGTCGCCAGCTACCGCCCGCAATTGCAGATTGATGAAGTGGCCACCGGTGAGGTCTGGCTGGGCATGGCCGCGAAGGACAAACAACTGGTCGACGAGCTGAAAACCAGCGACGAGTATTTGTTCGAGAAGGCGAAAACCGCCGAGGTGTTCCACTTGCACTACGCCGAGCGCAAAAGCTTGCAGGAGCGCGTGGGGCTGGCAGCCAGTGGTTCGGTTGATCGTTTGGTGACCGGCTGGTGGAGCAAGCTGACGCAGCAGCGGTTCTGGTAGAACGTGACGCTCTTTTTGTAGAGCGCGCTTGCCCGCGATGCGGGGTGTCAGTCGCCATGTAAGTGCCTGACCGACTGCAATCGCGGGCAAGCGCGCTCCTACAGATCGATGCCTTACAAAAAAGCCCCGGCTTCTCACGAAACCGGGGCTTTTTCTTGCCTGTCGATCAGCGTCGAATCAACGACGCCGGAACAGCGGCAGTGGCTCGTCCGTCGCCGCTTGATAGGTGACCGAGAAATCCCGAAGGCTTTGCAGCGCTTCGTAGGGGTCTTTGTCGGCACGAATCGCGAAGGCGTCGAAGCCACAGCGATGCAGGTAGAACAACTGGTCGCGCAAGACGTCGCCAATGGCGCGCAGCTCACCTTTGAAACCATAGCGGTCACGCAGCAGACGGGCGTTGGAGTAGCTGCGGCCGTCGGTGAACGCTGGGAAGTTCAGGGCAATGACCTGGAACTGGCCGGCGTCATCGCCGATTTCCTCGGCTTCTTCATCGCTGTCCAGCCAGACACCCAGACCGCCATCGCGCGCTTTGAGTGCGTGACCGTGCTCGCGCCACAGAGACAATGGCACGATCAGGTCGTCGCAGTTGGACAGGCTGTCGAACTCGGTGTCCTTGGGCAGCAGGTGCCAGGTTTCGTCGATGACTTCGTTGTTCTTAATGATTCGCTGCATAGACGCGCTCCTTGAAAGGGTCGATGCCGATACGCTGGTAGGTGTCGATGAAGCGCTCGTCTTCGTTGCGTT
>Ga0308163_10000606_pt1 | contig 57082 bp, 60 predicted proteins | sample PhyTR1_FD_201037 | JGI IMG/M metagenome (GOLD analysis project Ga0308163, IMG submission 201037) | Phyllosphere microbial communities from UC Gill Tract Community Farm, Albany, California, United States - DLSLT.R1 | ecosystem: Host-associated > Plants > Phyllosphere > Unclassified | place: USA...
GGGCCGCCGTCGTCGCCGTTGCCGGAACCGCTGCCGCTGCAGCCGGCGAGGGCGAGGGCCCCCACGAGCAGGGCCGCGGATCCCGTGAGGATCTTCCGTGCCTTCATGTCGTTCTACCTGTCTCTTCATTGAGCGCACCCTGGCGGGTGTCGGGGGTGACGTGCACGAGCCGCTCGCCTGGTGCTGTGGTGGTGCGGCTCTGCCGGGCCCGCTGTCGCGTCATCGCGTCGTCGCATCCGTCGTGACGGGGGACCGGTGCGGCAAGTCTCGGTCGCGCACGGAGGATCGTCAAACGTTTTCGAAATCCTTTTCTCCGGGCGTAGGGTCCTGTCCATGTCCCGTCGCGCCACCATCCACGACGTCGCCGCTGCCGCCGGCGTCTCGGTATCCACCGTGTCCAAGGCCGTCAACGGCCGCTACGGCATCTCCGCCGAGACGTCCCGCCGCGTGATGGAGGTCGTCGAGCGCCTCGGCTACGAGTCGAGCCTCGTCGCGAGCAGCATGCGCTCCCACCGCACCGGCGTGGTGGGCGTGCTCGTGGCCGGATTCGAGCCGTTCAGCGCGGAGATCCTGAAGGGCGTGGGCGCGGCCCTCCGGGAGTCGCGCTACGACCTCCTCGCCTACAGCGGCTCCCGGCAGGTGGACAACACGGGCTGGGAGCGCCGCTCGCTCAGCCGACTGAGCGGCACCCTCATCGACGGGGCGATCATGGTCACGCCCACGGTCGTGACGGCGTCCACCGAGATCCCCGTCGTGTCCATCGACCCGCACACCGGGCCGGCCGACCTGCCGACCGTCGAGTCCGACAGCCTCGGCGGCGCGCTCCAGGCCACGCGGCACCTGCTCGAGCTCGGGCACCGGCGGATCGGGTTCCTCGCGGGCCGCCCCGACCTCCGCTCGGCGAGCCTCCGCGAGGCCGGCTACCGGCGGGCGCTGCAGGACGCCGGCATCGCGTTCGATCCGGCGCTCGTGCGCGCGGGCCTCTTCCTCACCGCGGCCGCGCGGGAGCCGGCGCGCGCCCTGCTCTCCATGCCGGACCGGCCCACCGCGATCTTCGCCGCCAACGACCTGTCGGGCATCGCGATCCTGCAGGTGGCGGCCGAGCTCGGGATCCGCGTGCCGGAGGACCTCTCCGTCATCGGCTTCGACGACATCCCCGAGGCGTCGCAGATGACGCCGGCGCTCACCACGATCCGCCAGCCGATGCAGCGCCTCGGCACGACCGCGGTCGACCTGCTCATGTCGCTCATGGCCGGGCAGGAGCCGGACGCCATGCGGATCCAGCTGCCCACCCGCCTCGTGCGCCGCGCCACCACGGCGCCCCCGCCGCCGCGGCGCCGGTGACCGGCGGTCGCACTGCCAGGCTGGGCGGATGGATCACGCCGACTGGGACGACCGGGTCGCCGCCTTCTGGGCGACCGCCGATGACGAGCGGCCGGACGAGACGCTCGACGGGATGCGCGCGCTGGTCGCCGAGCGCCCGGCCGAGGACCCGCGGGCGCTCTACGAGCTGGCGAGCGCGCACGACTTCGTGGGCCGCGAAGCGGACGCCGTGCCGCTGTACCGGGCGGCCATCTCCGGCGGGCTGGACGCGGAGCACCGGCCGTTCGCGGTGATCCAGCTCGCGAGCTCGCTGCGCAACGTGGGCGAGGCCGCCGAGGCGGTCGCGCTGCTCGAGGCCCTGCCCGACGACGCGCACGCCCCGGGCCGCGACGCGTTCCTCGCGCTCGCCCTGCACGACGCCGGCCGTCCGACGGAGGCGCTGACCGTGGCGCTCCGCCGTCTCGCGCCGACGCTCCCCGAGTACGGGCGCGCGGTCGCGGCGTACGCGGACGAACTCACCGAGCGCGGCGGGAGGGATCCGGCGGCGGGCTAGGAGCCGGGCGTCACGCGCGCCGGGTCCGCCGACGTCGCCCCGTTGCCGGGATCGGCGGCGTCCGCTGTGGGATTCGCATCCCCCGCGTCCGCCTCCGCCTTCTTCGCGCGCGCCAGGCGGATCGCCGCGCGGCCCGACGGGAGCGCGACGGCCACCGAGATCACGACGACCGTGATGATCCCCGCGGCCACGAGCAGCTCCTGCACGGTGAACACGTCGGCGAGCGGGCCGAACGCGACCGCGCCGATCGGGGTCGCGAGCGCCATCACGATGCCGACGTAGCTGAAGACGCGGCCGTGCATCTCGGGTGCGACGGTCTCCTGCACGAGCGTCATGAACGGCGCCGAGAACAGCGGCACGAACAGGCCGATCGCGAACATGAAGCCGTAGAAGACCCAGAGGTTGGGGCTGAGGCCGAGACCCGCGGTGAAGATCGCGAAGCCGAAGCAGCTCACGAGGATCAGAGTCATGCGGTCGGACTTCGCGAACACCGTCGACACGAGCGCGCCGCCGCCGAGCATGCCGACGCTGAAGGCGATCTCGAGCACCGTCACCATCCACACCTCGGTGCCGTAGGTGCGGGCGACCAGCAGCGGCGTGATGAACGACGGCGCCACGGTGAGCAGGAAGATGATCGCGAACACGACGAGCAGCCAGCGCACCACCGGATTGCCGCCGATGTAGCGCATCCCCTCGACGAGGTCCTCGCGGTAGCTCGACGTCTTGTCGGCGATGGAGGCGAGCGTCGGCACGGCCACCGCGGCCAGGAACGCGATGCCGATGGCTGCCGTGATCGCGTCCACGAAGAACAGCGGCACGAGGCCGTAGGCGGCGAAGATCGCACCCGCGGCGGCCGGCGCGAGGAGCGCCATCGCCGACTGGATGGTGCCGAAGATCCCGTTGACCCGCAGCAGCTGCTCGGGCGGGACGATCTGCGGGATCATCGCCTGCACCGCGGGTGTCTGGAACCCGGCGCCGACGGAGCGCACGGCGACCGCGAGCAGGATGATCCAGAGGTCGGTGACGCCGTTCATCATCAGCAGGGCGAGCGCCAGCGTGACGACGGCGATGCTGCTGTCGGAGACGATGACGAGCACGCGCCGGTTCATCCGGTCGGCGAGCGTGCCGCCGAAGATCGAGACGATGCCCTGCGGCAGGAACGCGCACACCGCGTAGAGCGCGATCGCGAGGCCCGAGCGGGTCTCGAAGGTGACGTACCACATGACCGCGTACTGGACGAGCATCGAGCCGAACAGCGAGACGGTCTGGCCGCTGAGGAAGAGGGTCGCGTTGCGCTTCCAGCGCGCGGCGACGACGGCCTGGTCGGCCGCGCTCATGGCGGGCACGCCGGACATGTCGGCCTGCGCTGCCGGGTCGCTCATGGGATCCTCGCCTGCTCGCTTTTCCTCAGCTGTGGAACGCCAGGGTACGGGGCGGCGCGGGCAGCGCGCCAGGGGTGGGTGCCCGGGACTCGTGCCGACATTCGGACGAGGAGGCAGACGACCATCCGACGGCTTATCCTGCGACCATGGACTGGGACGTCACCGGACTGCGCCGAGCGGGATTCACGGGATTCGTGCCGTTCGACCGCGCAGTCGAGGAGGCTCCGGAGGCCAGCGGCGTGTACGTGGTCGTGCGGTCGGCCACGACCCCTCCGGCCTTCCTCGCGGAGAGCCCAGCGGGGTGGTTCAAGGGGCTGGACCCGTCGTATCCAGGGGAGATGCTGGAAGCCGAGTGGCTGGCCGGCAGTGCGATCGTCTACGTCGGCAAGGCCGGGCGCACGCCGGGAAGCCGTCGGGGCCTCCGTGCGCGGCTCCGGGAGTACGCGGCATTCGGCTCGGGGAAGGCGGTCGCGCATCGCGGGGGACGCGCGATCTGGCACCTCGACGACTCCGCTCAGCTGCTCGTCGCGTGGCGGGAGACCGCACCGGGACGCCGGGCGTCGGATGAGGAGAGCGAGATGCTCGCCGACTTCATGTCGCACCACTCCGGCCGGCTGCCGTTCGCGAACATGCGCGGCCCGTCGCGTCGTGGCCGACTCCCCGGCTAGACGCTCGCGAGCGTGTCCGGGTCCAGCATCACCCCGTGCCGCAGGAACGTCGGCAACGCACGCTCCGGCTCCACGGGGATGTCGTACCGACCACTCCCGAAGGTCCACGGTGGGCTGACCCGGAACTCCTCGGCGGCGACCCACGCCGGGACCGGCAGACCCTCCTCGAGGAGGCGGTGCTCGACGAGAGCGGCGATGGCAGCGTCCCAGCACCGCTCCCCCGTGGTCTCCGGACGGGCAGCGCCGATGACCGCGCGGTCGTCGCCGTGCTCCGCCGCGAGGTCATCGGCGAGCTGGATGAAATGGCGCACGGCATGGTCGCGCCTCCCCTGCACCAGGCATTCCGCGACGTGCTCGACCACCTCGGCGGCCGGAGATCGGCGAACGGATCTGCTCATGGGAACCGCACCCTAGAGGTCGCGGCTCGCCAGCACCACGTCGGAGTCGGAGGGGGTGATCTGCACGGTGCGGAGCCGCTCGATCGGGATGCTCGAGGTGGCGGCGAGCTGCGTCGCCTCCGTCTGCCCGGCGCCCCACGTGGCCACGACCGTGCGGGTGCCCGCGTCGTCGATCGCCACGAGGTCGTAGGCGCCCTGGCCGACGCCGCCGCCCGCGTAGGCGCAGCTCCAGTCGAAGCGCGTGCCGTACGGCTTGGCGGTCACGGCGAGCTGCGCGGTGACGCTGTCGTCGAGCTCGGAGCGCATGCTCACGGCGTCGGCGGGCAGGCCCGCGCCGAGGTCCCCGGTCGGGGCGGGCGAGGAGGCCGGCGGGGTCGGATCCGCGACGGGTGCGCTCACGCCGGAGCGGAGGGCCGAGCCGAGGCCCGCGCCGCCCACGAGGAGCACGACGGCCGCCGCGGCGAGCAGCCAGCCCCCCGTGCGGCGGGTGAGCCGGGCGGGACGGGACGCGGATCCGGGCAGCCACCGCCCGCCGGCCGGGCGACGACCGCGCGGGACGCGGTGCGACGCGGAGGCCGCGGTGGACGGCAGCGGGACGACGGGCGCGGGGCCGGCCGCGGTGGAGCCGGCGGCAGCGGAACCGGCGACAGCGGAGCCGGCGGCAGCGGCGGACCGCGCCGTGGCACCGCGGGCGTCGGCGGCGGGATCCGGCTCGTCGAGCAGCGCGAGCGCGTCCTCGACGGGCAGCATGCGCAGCACGCCGGGCAGCCCGGCCAGGTCGGCGAGGGAGCGCGCGCAGGCGTCGCAGCCCTCGAGGTGGGCCTCGAAGAGCGCGCGGTCGGTGGCGCTCAGGCTGCCGAGCACGTACGCGGCATCCCACTCGTGGATGTCGTCGGCGCGGTCGTTCATCGGGTGACTCCTCGTTCCTGCAGTGCGAGCCGGAGCGCCTTGAGCGCGTAGTGGAGGCGGGACTTGATGGTGCCGGGCGGGACGCCCTCGCGTTCCGCGGTCTCCCCCACCGACCGGCCGAGGTGGTAGCAGCTGACGACCGCGCGGCGGTGCTCCGCGGAGAGCGACGCGAGCGCCTCGGCGACGAGCAGGCGGTCGATGATGGCATCGGAGGCGTCCGCGACGGGATCCTCGGGCAGCACGTCGGTCGGGGTCTCGCGGCCGCGCCAGGCGCTGCGGCGGTCGTCGATCACGAGGTTGCGCACGACGGTGAAGAGCCAGCGGCGGGCCGACTCGTCCTCCTCCGCGAGGATCGCGGGCGAACGCCAGGCGCGCAGCAGGGCCTCCTGCACCACGTCCTCGGCGAGCGCCGCGTCCCCGGTGAGCCGCAGCGCGTACCGCTGGAGCGCGGGGGCGTGCGCATCGTGCAGCGCCCGCATGCGGGCCGTGCTCTCCGTGGTCATCCGTGCCTCCTCCTCCCACGACGAGACGGACGGCCGGAAGGTTCACCGCGGTGCGGGAATCCTCTCAGGCGGATCCGGGAGGCGCCTCGTGCGTGCACCCGTCGACCGGTCGCGGCAGCGTCACATCCGCACGATCACGTTCCCGCGGGAATCGCCGCGGAGGAGGCCGTCGAGCGCGGCGGGCGCCGCCGCCAGCCCGCCCTCGACGATCGTGTGCGGGAACACGAGCCGCCCCTCCCACAGCCAGCGCGCGTAGTGCTCGTCCCACGCCCGGATCTGCTCAGGGGTGTGGTGCGTCGAGAACGGGCGGATCTCGAGCTGCTTCACGATGGCCGTCATCACGTCGAGGCGCGGCATGCCGCCCTGGCCTCCCCCGACCTGCCCCGCCAGCGCGCCGCACAGCGCGAACCGCGCCCCCGGGGCGGCCGCCTGCACGGCCGCCTCGAACTGCGGGCCGGCGACCGTGTCGAAGAGCACGTCGATGCCGTCGGGCGCCAGCTCCCGGAGCCGCGCGCGCACGTCCTCGCGGCGGTGGTCGATGGCCGCGTCGAAGCCGAGCTCGTCGACGAGCCAGGAGGCCTTCGCCGCCGAGCCCGTGGATCCGATCACCGTGCTCGCGCCGCGGGCTCGCGCGATCTGCCCCGCGAGGGAGCCGACCCCGCCGGCCGCGCCGGTCACGAACACGACGTCGCCCTCCCCGACGCGCGCGATGTCGACCATGCCGTGGAAGGCGGTCACGCCCTGGTTGAGCGCGTGCTCCGCGCTCGGCAGCCGGTCGACGGGAACCGGCCAGAAGGATCCCGCGCTCCCCACGACCTCCTCCCGCCAGCCGCTCATGTGCGTGACCACCGTGCCGACGGGCACGTCAGACGCCGACTCCACCACCGTCCCGACCGCCCCGCCCCACAGCGGCCGGCCGATCTCGTACGCGGGCATCGGCAGCCCCGGCGCCGGGCTCATGAGGTCCGCCATGACGGCGGCGACCTGCATGGAGTCGGTGCGCACGCGCACCTCGCCGTCGGCGAGCGGCAGGGCGGGCACCTCGCGCAGCTCCACGCAGGAGGAGGGAGCGTCGCGGTGGTCGTCGCGGTGCCGGGCGAGCACGATCTCGGCCGTGGTCCGGGGCGGGTCGTTCGGGGTCATGCGGATCTCCTCGTCATCGCTCCCGGCGATCCGCCGGGATGCTGCGACGCTAGGGAGCGACCCGGACAGCGGCTGTCCGGGAAGCGACCGAGGGTGGACCATGCGCGACACGGCGGAACGGCTCCTCCGGCTCCTCTCCCTCCTCCAGCGGTCCCGGCCGTGGAACGCGGATCAGCTCGCCGACGAGCTGGAGGTCACGGACCGCACGATCCGACGCGACGTCGGCCGCCTGCGATCGCTCGGGTACCCCGTCGCGAGCACGCCGGGCGTCGACGGCGGGTACGCGCTGGAGCCGGGGGCCGCCCTGCCGCCGGTGACGCTGGATCCCGAGGAGGCCGTTGCCGTGTTCGTGGCCCTGCGCGACGCGTCCGCCGCCGCGGCTACCGCCGGGGATCCGGAGCGCGGAGCCGCGGCGCGGCGCGCCCTCGAGAAGGTCGTCCGCGTCCTGCCCGACCGGGCGCGCGCCGCCGTCGGGGCGATGACGCACCACTCGACCGCGGTGGACGCCGGGCGCGTGATCCGACCGCCGGACGAGCCGGGATCCGCGCTCGCCCTCGACCTCCTCGCCCGGGCCTGCCGCACCCGCCGCCGGGTGTCGTGCGACTACGAGCGGGCCGACGGGCGCCGGGGCGTGATGGACCTGGAGCCGCGGCACCTCGTCCGCACGATGGACCGCTGGTACCTGGTGGCCTACGTGCTCGGCTCCGAGTCGTGGCGCACCCTCCGCGTCGACCGCATGGCCGACGTGCGGGAGACGACCGTCGCGAGCAGACCCCGCCCGGATCCCGCCGACGACCTCGACGCTCTCGTCGTCGACGGTATCCGCGCGCGCATGCAGCGCGTCACCGGCGTCGTGCGCGTGGACGCTCCCGCAGCGGAGATCGCCCACTGGATCTCGCCCGCCTGGGGCACGATCACCCCCGACGGCCCCGACCGGGCGCTCGTCGCCGGAGGCGCGGACAGCCACGCCTCCATGGCCAGGTGGCTCCTCCTCCTGGACCGGCCGATCACCGTCATCGGACCTCCCGAGCTCGCCGCCGCGTTCGTCGCGGTCGCCGAGGAGGCCGCCCGCACGGGACTTCCCGCCGACGGGCCCCCGCCCTCGCATCCCTGAACCTGGCAGGACCCTGAACCCGTGAACCGATCGGCGGGCTGGTCCGTCGTCCTCCATGTCGGCGCAGAATCTCGCGGCGGACGAAGACGCACCATCTTGATCAGGAGACCCCCATGCAGAAGAAGAGCAAGATCATCCTCGGCACGAGCGCGGCAGTGGTCGTCGTGCTCGGTGTCAGCGCCGCCGCGTTCGGCCCCGCCTTCTACCGCGACGTGATCGTCGGCGCGCCCGCCGCCGCCCCGTCCGTCTCGGCCGACCCCGCCGACTCCACGCTCGACACGAGCGACCTGTCGGGCGACTGGCAGATCGGCACCGGCAGCACCGCCGGCTACCGCGTCGCCGAGGTGCTGAACGGCACCGACGTGACCGTCGTCGGCAAGACCGAGGACGTGTCCGGCACGATCACGGTGGACGGCTCGACGCTGAAGGACGCGACCGTGAAGGTCGACGTCGGCACCATCGCCACCGACCAGCCGCCGCGCGACGACTACTTCCGCGGCAAGGCCATGGAGGTCTCCAAGTACCCCGACGCGACGTTCACGCTCACGCAGCCCGTCGACGCGGCCGTGCCCGCGAGCGGCCAGGTCGCGACCGTCCAGGCGACCGGCGAGCTCACGATGCACGGCGTCACGAAGTCCGTCTCCGTGCCGCTCCAGGCCGCGCTCTCGGGCGACGGCGTGCAGGTGAGCGGATCCATCCCCGTCACCTTCTCCGACTACGGCGTCGAGGCCCCGAGCCTCGGCTTCGTCAGCGTCGAGGACCAGGGAACCGTCGAGTTCCTGGTGAAGGCGACGCCCGCGAAGTAGTCGCGGACCGGCCCCCGGGGCCGCCCCAGACGAGGGGAGGAGGAGCGCGTTCGGGGCGCTCCTCCTCCCCTTCCTCGTGCCCGGTCAGTGCGCGTGCAGCACGGCCCAGGCGATGAGGCCGTCGATCCGGCGGATGTCGGCGCCCTTGCCGAGCTTCACCTTGATGTGGCCGGCGCGCGTCCAGAGCTCCAGCTCCGCGTTGAGGTCGAACGTGCCCGCGTTCTCCGTCGACCACATGTGGATGGAGCTGTAGGGCAGCGAGTACAGCTCGACCTTCTTGCCGGTGATCCCCTGCGCGTCGCGCACGATCAGGCGCTTGGTGGTGAACGTGGCCGAGTCGCGGAAGGTGCGGAACGAGGCGACCGCCTGCTCCCCCTCCACGAGCAGCTCGTGCACGTCGGCGGGAACGGGGATCTCGGCGGCGAGGGTCCAGGTCAGCAGGGGTCCGGTGGCGTCCATGCACCGAGCGTGACAGGGGACGGTCGTCCGGGGAAGCCCCCGTCCTGGCGGGACCGCATCACCGTCAGCGCCTGCGGCTGTCGGCCGGGCCCGCCCGGCGGGCTCTGGTGCAGCGGCCTCTACCCGGAGGCGGCCGGCGGCACCGGCGGCTGATCCGAGCGCGGCAGTCCGCGCAGCCACAGGTCGACCTCGCGGGCGGAGCGGAGGCGCACGATGCGCAGGTGCGGATGCTCGACGGCCGCGAGCACCACGCGCTTCCGCACCTTGGAGCGGCCCCGCCACCCCCAGCGGACGATGTGGTCCGGGTCGGTGAAGAGCGTGCGCATCGGCGGCTCCATGTTGTCGTGCCAGAGCAGCTCGCGGCGCCAGCGGCGCACCACCGTGCGGCGGATCAGCCGCCCCATCTGCACCGGCACCGACAGGTCGAGCCACACGAGCGTGTCGGCGCGCGACGGCAGGAGCGGCCCGAGCTGCGTCGTGTACTGCCACTCGGTGACCCAGGCGTCGCGCGACGTGAACGCCTCGACGTCGTCGCGGAAGGCGGGCAGCTCGGTCCAGCCGGGGCCGTGGAAGAGCGCGTCCATCTCGGTGTGCGGCAGGCCCGTGCGCTCCTCGACGCGCCGGGCCAGCGTGGTCTTGCCGGCTCCCGACGGCGCGCCGATGAGGATGCGCCGGGCGGGCGGATCCAGGCGCTGCAGGGGTCCGAGCATCCGCCGATCCTAGGGCGAGCGGGTAGAGAGCCGTCGGCATCCGCCCCCGCCCTTCCCGGCGCGCGCGCCCGCCGGTAGCGTGGTGCGGCCGGCGACGACCTGCCGGCCGACCGGAAGGGGCCGATCATCCGATCGCTCTCGCGCGACGATGCGCACCTCGCGAACGCCCACCCCGTCCTCACGACCGCGACCGCGGCGCCCACATGGGAGGAGGGCGTGATCGTCGGCAGCGGCCGGATCGGCGCGGTGGCGCACGGACCGGCCGACGCGATCACGGTCTCGCTGGCGCACGAGCGCTGGTTCCCGCCCGTGAACGCACGGCCGCACGCGCCCGACCTCCGACCGCGCCTCGACGCCATCCGCCGCGCGCTCCTCGCGGGCGACGCCGACGCGGCGACCGCCGAGCTGATGGCGGGCGCGCGGGACGACGGCTACGGCGACGGCCTCGTCTGGACCGACCCGCTCGGCATCTGCGCGACCGTCGTGATCCGCACGCCCGGCGGCGCGGTCGGCATGCGGCGGAGCATCGACCCGGTCGGCGGCGAGGTCGCGATCGCGTGGGCGGACGGCGACGGCGGGCGGCACGTCGTGCGCATGATCGCGCCGCGGGCGGACGGCGTGGGAGCGGACGCCCGTGGCGAGGGCTCGGGCACCGCGAGCGCAGGCCGCTCCGACGGCCAGGCCCTCTGGATCGCGCTCGAGTCCGACCGGGAGCACGACGTGGAGCTCGAGCTCGACCTGGGCGCGGGCGACGCGACCTCGCTCGACACGGGCGGGCCGGACGCCTCGGCCGCGGTGCGGGCCTCCGTCGTGGGCGGCGGGCGCGGGATCCTCACGGCCGAGGCGGGCGACGGCGCGGTCGCCGTGCGGTCGGTGACGGCCGTCGACGCGGGCGCCCGGTGGACGGAGGCGGGCGGATCGGCGCGCGCCGCGGTCCGTGTCGGCCCGGGATCGCCGCGGCTGATCCGCGTGGCCGTGGCGACGGGACCGGCCGACGCGACCCCGCCTCCCGCGGCATCCGCGGCCGTCCCCACCTGGGACGACCTCCGCGCCGCCCAGCGCGCGACGCACGGCCGCCTCGTCGGCGCCTCGACCCTCGACCTCGACGGCGCGGCGCCCGCGGATCCCGATACCGACACCGAGGCGATCTGGTCCGCCGCCCGCGCCGACGACCCCGCCGCCCGCCGCCGCGTGCTGGAGATCGCGTACCTCAGCGGCCGCGCGAACATCGTCGCCGCGACGGGCGAGCTGCCGCCCACGCTGCAGGGCGTCTGGCAGGGCACGTGGCGCCCCGCGTGGTCGGCCGACTACACGCTCAACGGCAACGTGCAGGACGGCGCGATGGCGGGCATGATCGCGACGGGCACGCCCGAGCTCGCCCGCAGCCTCCTCGCGCTGGTCCTCCCGCACCTCGACGACTTCCGCGAGAACGCGCGCCGCGTCTTCGGGGCCGAGGGGATGCTGCTGCCCGCGCGCATGTCCACGCACGGCCGCGCCGACCACTTCGACGCCGACTACCCGCACCCGTTCTGGATCGGCTGCGGCGGCTGGATCCTCCGCGTCGCCGCCGACGCCGTCTCCGCCACGGGCGACCGCGGCATCGTCGACGACCGGCTGTGGGAGCTCGCGGAGGGCGTGCTGCGGTTCGCCGAGACCGCGACCGTGCTGGTCGACGGCGTGCGCCGCCTCGTCCCCTCCTACTCGCCCGAGAACACGCCCCGCGGCGAACGGGTGCCGGCCGCGACCGACGCCACCATGGACGTCGCGATCCTCCGCGACGCCGCCCGCGCGACGGCCCTCCTCGGCCGGGCCCGCGGCGATGCATCGCTCGACGCGCGCTGGGACGCGGTCGTCCGCGACCTGCCGCCGTACCGCGTGGCCGCCGACGGCACGCTCGCGGAGTGGCTGGATCCGCGCTGGCCGGAGGAGGTCGCGCACCGCCACGCGTCGCAGCTGCACCCGGTCGGCACGGGCACGGATCCGGCGTTCCACGGCGACGGCGGGGAGGCCGTGCGCCTGCGGGCCGCGGCCGGGCGCACCGTGGCGGCGAAGATCGCGTGGCGCGCGGAGGATCCGACCGCCCCGCCCGGCCGCATGGAGATGGCGTTCGGCCTGGTGCAGGTGGGCCGCGCCGCCGCCGCGCTCGGCGACGCGGAGGCCGCGCTCACGTGCGCCGAGTGGCTCGCGGTCGAGCACTGGAGCCCCACGCTGACGACCCGGCACGACGCCGGCCGGATCTTCAACCTCGACGCGAGCGGCGGCCTGCCCGGTCTCGTCGCGGCGATGCTGCTCGGATCCGACGAGCGCTCGCTCACGGTGCTCCCGGCGCTGCCGGCGGCCTGGCCCCGCGGATCCGCCACCGGGCTCCGCGCGCGCGGCGGCCTCGTGGTCGACCGGCTCGCGTGGGATCCGGAGGGTGCGACCCTCGTCGTGCGGCGGCTGCCCGCCGCCGTGTGGCTCGCCCCGGAGGCCGGCACCGCGCTCCGCCTGCCGCGGGCGGCGACCGTGCGCGTCGACGGCGCGGCGCACGACGCGGACGCACCCCTCGCCATCGGTGAGGAACCCGTGCGCGTCGAGGTCGGCTGGGCCCCGCGCGGCGTACTGTGAGATCGATCTCTCACTCCGGGATCCGGTCCCCACCCCGTAGCGGCACCGTCGCCGCCCCACCGCAGGAGCATCCGTGACCACCACCATCACCGTCGACCTCGACCGGCCCGGCGCCACCATCAGCCGCCACCTCTACGGGCACTTCGCGGAGCACCTCGGCCGCTGCATCTACGACGGCTTCTTCGTGGGCGAGGACTCGCCCGTGCCGAACGAGGGCGGGATCCGCCTCGACGTCGTGGAGGCGCTGAAGGCCCTCGACATCCCCAACCTCCGCTGGCCGGGCGGCTGCTTCGCCGACCGGTACCACTGGCGCGAGGGCGTCGGCCCGCGCGAGGAGCGGCCGAAGCTCATCAACACCCACTGGGGCGGGGCGGTCGAGGACAACTCCTTCGGCACGCACGAGTTCATGGCGCTCTGCGAGCTGCTGGGCGCCGACGCCTACGTCTCCGGCAACATCGGCTCGGGCACGGTGCAGGAGATGTCCGACTGGGTCGAGTACCTGACGGGCGCGGGGCAGTCGCGCATGGCCGACCTCCGGCGCGCGAACGGCCGCGACGAGCCGTGGACGGTGCCGTTCTGGGGCCTCGGCAACGAGGCGTGGGGGTGCGGCGGCAACATGCGCTCGGTCACGTACGCCGACCTCGCGCGGCAGTTCGGCACATTCTGCGAGAGCGGCGGCGCGACCCCGCTGCACCGCATCGCGGCCGGCGCCGACACCATGGACACCGAGTGGACAGAGACGCTCATGCGCGTGATCCCGGAGATGGAGAAGCACCCGTTCTCGTCCGTGCCGTGGGAGTCGATCTCCGTCCACTACTACACGCTCGGCGGCAGCTGGACGGCGAAGGGCAGCGCCACGGGCTTCGACGAGGACGCGTACTGGAGCACCATCGTCGCGGCCCAGGGCATCGAGCCGCTGCTGCGCGCGCACGCCGACGTGATGGACGTGCACGACCCCGCCAAGGAGTACGGCATGGTGCTCGACGAGTGGGGCACCTGGTGGGACGTCGAGCCGGGCACGAACCCGGGCTTCCTCTTCCAGCAGAACACCATCCGCGACGCCATGGTCGCCGCCTGGCACTTCGACGTCTTCCACTCCTTCGCCGACCGGCTGCGGATGGCCAACATCGCGCAGACGGTGAACGTGCTGCAGGCGATGCTGCTGACGGATCCGGACGGCGGCGAGATGGTGCGCACCCCCACGTACCACGTGTTCGAGATGAACCGCGGGCACCACGACGCCACGTCGCTGCCCTCGACCGTGGCCGGTCCCGTGCGCCTCGTCGACGGCCGCGAGATCCCCCTGGCCTCCGCCTCGGCGAGCGCCAAGGACGGCCGCGTGCTCGTGTCGCTCACGAACGTCGACCTCGACGCGCCGCAGGAGGTCGTGGTCTCCTTCCGCGGCGGTCGCGCGGTCGACGTCGTGGGCCGCATCCTCACGGCCGACCGGCCCGACGCCCACAACCGCCCGGGCGACGCCGACGCCGTGCACCCGGTGCCCCTCGAGGGGATCGAGACGACCGCCGACGGCGTGCGCCTCACCCTCCCGCCGCACGCGTTCGCGACCCTCTCGCTGCGGCTCGAGGCGTGACCGCGCCCGTCTGCGCGGCGATCCCGCCCCTGGGGTGGAACAGCTGGGACGCGTTCGGCGGATCCGTGACGGAGGAGGAGGTGCTCGCCAACGCGCGCTTCCTCGCCGCGCACCTGCTGCCGCACGGCTGGGACACGGTCGTCGTCGACATCCAGTGGTACGAGCCGGATCCCGGCGCGCACGACTACCGGGTGGCCTCCGCCGCCGAGCTCGACGCGTGGGGCCGGCCGCAGCCCGCGGTCGGCCGCTTCCCGTCGGCGGCGGGCGGGCGCGGGTTCGCGGAGCTCGCGCGGCGGATCCACGCGATGGGCCTCCGCTTCGGCGTGCACCTCATGCGCGGCGTGCCCCGGCGCGCGGCCGAGGAGCGGCTGCCGGTGCTCGGATCCGACGCCACGTGCGCCGACATCGCCGACCCGGCGAACCCCTGCCCCTGGAACCCCGACATGCACGGCGTCGACATGACCCGTCCGGGCGCGCAGGAGTGGTACGACTCCGTCTTCGCGATGCTCGCCGAGTGGGGCGTCGACTACGTGAAGCTCGACGACGTGCTGTACCCGCCGGTCCAGGCCGCGGAGATCACCGCGATCTCGCGCGCGCTCGCCGCATCCGGCCGCCCGATGACCCTCAGCCTCTCGCCCGGCAAGCGGCTCTCCCTCGAGAACCTCGACCTGCTGCGGGAGACCGCGCAGGTCTGGCGGATCTCCGACGACTTCTGGGACGACTGGGCGCACCTGCGCGAGCAGTTCCAGCGCGCGGCGAGGTGGGCGCCGCACCAGCGCCCCGGCGGGTGGGCGGACGCCGACATGCTCCCGCTCGGCCGCATCGGGATCCGCGCCCACGTGGGCGGCGACCGGCAGAGCCGCTTCACCCCGGCGGAGCGGCGCACGCTCGTGTCGCTGTGGTGCCTGCTCCGTTCGCCACTGATGTTCGGCGGGCACCTGCCCGACACCGACGCCGCCACGCTCGCGCTCCTCACCAACGACGACGTGCTCGCGCTCCTCGGCAGCGACGCGAGCCGCGAGATCGTGCGCGACGGCGACCTCGTGATCTGGGCGGCCGAGCAGGGCGCCACCCGCTGGCGCGCGGTCTTCCACCTGGGCGACGCGCCGCTCGCCACGGTCGCGCACCTCGCCGACCTCGGCTGCCCGGACGCGACGCGCGCCACCGACCTGTGGACCGGCGAGGAGCTCGCGGTCGTCGACGGCGGGATCCCGCTCGAGGTCGAGGCGCACGGCGTGCGGCTGCTGCGGCTCGCCTGACGACGCGACGACGCCGGCCGCCGATCCCCGAGGGGGACGGCGGCCGGCGTCGTGAGGGGCGCGGGCGCGGGCCTCAGCCCTTGAACGCCCCGTCCATGATCCCGGTGATCATCCGCCGTCCCACGAAGAAGAACAGGATCAGCAGCGGCAGCGTCGCCAGGAACGAGCCGCCCATCGCGAGCGCCACGTCGATCGACCGGTTCGCCTGCAGCTGCTTCAGGGCGATCTGCACCGTGAACAGCTCTGGCGACTTCAGCACGATGAACGGCCACATGAAGTCGTTCCACACGCCCGTGAACGTGATGAGCCCGAGCACGAACGCGGCCGGCCGCACCACCGGGAACGCGACGCCCCAGAACAGCTGCCACGAGTTCGCGCCGTCGAGCCGGGCCGCCTGGATGAGCTCGTCGCTCACCGTGGTGGACATGTGCTGCCGCATCCAGAAGATGCCGAACGCGCTCGCGAGGCCCGGCACGATGATCGCCTGCAGCGTGTCGACCCAGCCGAGCTGGCTGATGATCAGGTACTGCGGGATCACGCTCAGCTGCGCGGGCACCGTCATGGTGAGCAGCACGATGAGGAACAGCGTGTTCCGCCCCGGGAAGCGGAGCTTCGCGAACGCGAACCCGGCCATGGCGCACAGCACCGCGGACAGCACCGCGACGGTCGTCGACACCAGCACGCTGTTGAGCAGCGACAGCATGAACGGCACCGTGTCGAACACCTTGCCCGCGACCTCGAAGAAGTTCGTGCCGGGGAACAGGCGCGGCGGGATCGAGGTGACGGCGGTCGCCCCCACCGAGGCCACGACGAGCATGTAGTAGAGCGGGAACACCGAGATCAGCACGGCGATGCTCAGGAACACGTAGACGATCGGGCTGATGCCGCCGCCCTTTCCCCGGCGGCGCGGCAGGGCCGACCGCCTCGTGACGGGTGCGGCGACGACCGGCGACACGGTCTGGTCGATCACGTCGGACATCAGCTCGCCTTCCTGGTGCGGGTGGACAGGTAGAAGTTGAGGAGCGCGACGACCACGACGATCACGAACAGCACGACGCCGATGGCGGATCCGTAGCCGAACTTGAACTGGCCGAAGCCCTGCTCGTAGAGGAACAGCGCGAGCGTCTGGCACTGCCGCCCGGCGCCGCACGTGAGGCCCGACTCGGGCGCCGCGAGCAGCGGCTCCGTGAAGATCTGGAGCCCGCCGATGGTCGACATGATCACCGTGAAGATGATGATCGGGCGGAGCGCGGGGATCGTCAGGTGCCGGAACTGCTGCCAGCTGGACGCGCCGTCCACCGCCGCCGCCTCGAACATCTCCCGCGGGAGCGCCTGGAGACCGGCGAGGTAGAGCAGCGTGTTGTAGCCGAACCAGCGCCACATGACCATGGCCGAGATCAGGATCCACGAGCCGTGGTTGGTCGCCATGAAGTTGACCGACGGGAGGCCGAAGATCCCGAGCACCCAGTTGATGAGGCCGAAGTTGCGGTCGAAGATCTGCGCGAACACGATCGCGGTCGCGGCGACCGAGGTGATGTACGGCACGAGCAGCGCCATGCGGAAGAAGTTCGCCCACTTGAGCCGGGCGTGGTTCAGCAGGTGCGCGAGGAAGAGCGCGAGCAGCAGCTGCGGGATCGTGGAGATGAGGAAGATCGCGAACGTGTTGACGAGCGCGTTCCAGAACCGGTCGTCGGCGAAGAGCTGCTGGAAGTTCGCGAGCCCGACGAAGGTCTGCTTGCCGATCGGGTTCCAGTCGAACAGCGAGACGTAGAACGTGAAGACCAGGGGGAACAGGCCGAACACGATGAAGATGACGAAGAAGGGCGCGACGTAGGCGTACGGCGCGATGCGCTCGGAGAGCGACTGCTGGATCTGGCGGGTCCTCGCCACGGGCGCCCTGCCCCGGCGCGGTCGCGGGGTCGGGGGTGCGGGTGGCTCGGTGCGCGTGCGGGGTGATGTCGCCGTCGACATGCGGTACCTCCGTCTGAGGGCGGCCCGGAGCGTGAGCGCGCCGGGCCGCCGGGTGGGTGGGACGGGATCAGCCGCCGATGGCGGTCTTCGCCGAGGCGAGCGCCTGCGGCCACGCCTTCGCGGAGGTGACGTTGCCCGACTCCAGCTCGACGAGCGTGTTGAGGAGGGCCGCGTTGATGGGCGACGTGTCGGGCCCGTTGTAGAAGGACGGGAACTCGGTCACCGACTGCGACATCACCTCGCCGATCTTCGAGTCGCCGAAGAAGTCGTCCGTGTAGGCCGCGACGGCGTCGCTCGCGATCGCGGCGGTGGCCGCCGGGAAGGTGCCGGTGCGCTCGAAGTGCTCCTGCTGGGCCTCGCCGGACATCATCGTCTCGATGTACTGCCAGGCCGCCTGCGGGTGCTCCGCGCGGGCCGGGATGGCGATGACGCTGCCGCCCCAGTTGCCGCCGACGCCGGGGACGCTCGCGACGCGCCAGTCCCCCGCGGTGTCGGGGGCGTCGGTCTTGATGCCCTGCAGGATCCACGACGGCGCGACCGTGACGGCGAACGCGCCGTTCGCGCGCCCCGGCGCCCAGCCCGACGACCACGCGGCGATGCCCGCGCTGATGCCGGCGTCGTGCGTGTCGACGGCCACCTGGAACGCGTCCTCCACCTGGGGGTTCGTGTCGTAGACGAGCTCGCCGTCCTCCGAGTAGTACTTCTCGCTCACCTGGTTGACGGTGGAGAAGAACACGCTCGTCTCGATGTTGTCGACGAACGGCTTGCCCGTCGCCTTCGTGTACTGCTCGCCCATCTCGATGAACGACGGCCAGTCCTTCCACATCGCCGCGACCTCGTCGGGCTCGGTGGGCAGGCCCGCCGCGGCGAAGAGGTCGGCGCGGTACGCGAAGCCGAGTCCGCCCACGTCGGTCGGGATGCCGATGACCGAGCCGTCCTCCGCGGTGGCCGCCTTCGCCGCCCAGGGCAGGTAGTCGTCGGCGATGCCGTCGCCGCCGAGCGTGCGCAGGTCGAGGAAGTTGGCGCTGTTCTCGACGAACTGGGGGAGGTCGTCGTTCTGGATCATGACGAGGTCGGGGACCTTGCCGCCCGCGAGCGCCGCGGTGAGCGCCGTCGCGGTCTCGGTGGTGGAGCCGACCTCGGTCAGCTTGATCTTCGCGTCGGGCTTCTTCTGCTGGTACTCGGCGACGCCGTCCTTGGCGCCGATGCCGGTGAACGACCAGAAGGAGGCCTCCGCGTTCGGGTCGTCCGACCCGGCGCCGCCTCCGCCGGACGAGCATCCGGTCAGGGCGACGGCGACTGCGGCGGCGGCGATGGCGGCCGTCAGGGTTCTTCTCACGATGTTTCCTCTTCGTCGGGGATCCGCGCGGCGTGATCGGAGCGCCGGTGCTCCTGCCGAGAGAACGATCTCTTGGCGTCACCGTAGCTCGCGTGCCGAGGTCCTGCAAGCGACGATGCGCAAACGAGACCGGCGCCCCAGACATCGATCTCCGCCTAGGATCAGGGAGGCTTCGCGCGCCCGGCGGCGCCGATGCGGAGAGGGATCCATGACCAGCACGGCGGCCGCCGCATGACGCGCCCCACGCTCGTCGACGTGGCGAAGGCGGCCGGGGTCTCCCGCGCGACCGCCGCGCGCGTCCTCTCCGGCGGCACGAAGGTGGACGCGCGCATGGCCGCCGCGGTGCTGCACGCGGCCGAGCAGCTCGGCTACGAGGCGAACAGCGCGGCCCGGATGCTGCGCGGCGGCCGGGCGGGCGCGATCGGGCTCATCATCGCCGTCGACGAGCTCGACAGCCTCACCGGCACGTTCTTCACCTCGGTGCTGAAGGGCGCCGCGAAGGCGCTGCACGCGGCCGACCTCCAGCCGGTGCTGCTGCCGGCCGACCAGGACGACGCCGACCGGATCCCGCGCTTCCTCCGCTCGCGCGCGGTCGACGGCGCCGTCGTGATCCTGCAGCACGAGATCACGCACCTCGCGCCCACGCTCGCCGACTCCCCCGTGCCGATCGCCTGGGTCGGGCGGCCGCGCGGCGAGCTGGCGGACGACGCCATCGTCGTCGACTCCGACAACCACGGCGGCGGCCGGCTCGCGGCGCGCGCCCTCGCGGACGCCGGGCGGCGCACCCTCGGGATCATCGCCGGCCCGCACGACATGGAGCCGGCGCGCGACCGGATCCGCGGCTGGCGCGACGAGCTCACCGACCGCGGCATCCCGCACGGCGCCATCGTGCACGCCGAGTTCACGCTCGAGAGCGGGGCAGCGGCCATGGCCCGCCTCCTCCACCGGCACCCCGACATCGACGGCGTCTTCGCCTCCTCCGACCTCATGGCGGTCGGCGCGATCCGCATGCTCCAGGCCTCCGGGCGCCGCGTGCCCACGGACGTCTCGGTCGTGGGCTTCGACGACGTGATCATCGCGACCACCGCGGATCCGCCGCTCACCACCGTGCGCCAGCCGCTCGAGGAGATGGGCCGCGTCGCCGTCGAGACGGTGATCCGGGTCGTGGACGGGCAGGAGGCCGACCGGCAGCCGGTGCTCCCGACGACCCTCGTGCCGCGCGAGTCCGCCTGACCGCAGCGCCGACGACGGACGCGAGATCGATCTCGGGCGGGCGCCCTAGCGCTTCGCCGCTGCCACGGATCCGCGCAGCACGAGCTCCGTCTCCAGCTCCATCCGCGACGCCGGCGACCCGGCCGCGCGCGACCGGGGCGACCGGTGCGCCTGCTCGATCATGTGGAACGCGGTCGCGCCCATCTCGGCGATGGGCTGCCGCACGGTCGTCATGGGCGGCATCGCCCACGCCGACTCCTGCACGCCGTCGAAGCCGAGCACGCTGAGGTCGTCGGGGATCCGCAGCCCCGCGTCGTCGGCGGCCTCGTAGACGCCGAGCCCCATCACATCGGAGCACGCGAAGAACGCGGTCGGCCGGTCGCGCCCGGCGAGCATGGCCCCGGCCGCCGCGCGGGCGAGCTCGCGGTCCCAGTCGCAGAACGCGACGCGCTCGTCCGGCACCTGGATGCCCGCCGCGCGGAGCGCCGTCATCAGGCCGTCGATGCGCGCGCTGCCGAACAGGTGCGAGCGGAGGCCGCCGATCACGCCGATGCGCGTGTGCCCCCGGGCGATGAGGTGCTCGGCCGCCATGCGCCCGCCCTCCCAGTTGGTGGATCCGACGCTCGCCACCTCCGCCGGCGGCCGGGTGCTCGGGTCGATCACCACGACGGGGATGCCCGCCGTCGTGAGCGTGTGCAGGCCGGCCGCGGACGCGTCGACCAACACCAGGATCGCGCCGAGCGACGGCCGGCGCAGCAGCCGGCTGATCCACTCCCCGTCGGGCCGCGCGCGCGTGAGCACGAGGTCGACGCCCGCCGCGGACGACTCCTCCTCGATGGCGCTGAGCACCGGGCCGATCCAGCTGCCCTCGATGTGGCCCACCACGACGTCGACGATGCGGGCTGCGCGGGGATCCGGGTCGGCCGCCCGGGTGCGCGGGCGGCGCCGGTAGTCGAGGGCGTGGGCGGCGGTCATCACGCGCTCGCGCGTCGCCTCCGACACGTCGGTGCCGCCGTTGAGCACCTTCGAGACGGTCGGGACGGTGGTGCCGGCCCGCTCGGCGATCTGCGCCATGGTGGGCCGGGGCGCGGCCGGTGTCGTGTCCATGGGCGGAGCCTAGTCTGCCCGCGTCGTGAGTTGCGCAACTTCCGTCGTCCGTCGATGCGGGATCGAGACGGCGTTCCCCCTTGCCGGTGCTGGATCCGCGGTGGACAATGACACGATGCCGCGCGTGGCTCGTGATAGTTGCGCAAGGTCTGTTCGATGACGAACTGCGGAGCGATCCGCCCGGCACCCGGAGGACGACGATGACCGCCACCCCGCTCCTCGAGCCGCGCGCGCGATCCGCCGCCTCCCCCGCGGTCGCCGAGACCCCGCCCGACGCCCGCCGCCGGCCGTCCGCACGCCGCGTGCCGCCGACGGGGACGACCGCCTCCGCGCGCCGCGACGGCGACCGGGCCGCGGGCCGCGACGGACGCCCCGGCGCCGCGCCCGACGACCGGCGCGACGACCTCGTCTGGCGGAGCGGCCGCCTCGAGCTCCGCCTCCGCCGCTCCCCCGACGGCCCGGTGACGCTCAGCCGGCTGGTCGCCGGATCCGTGGAGACGCACCTGGCGCCGCGGGTCCCGCTCGTGGACGCGCGGGTGTCCTCGGGCCGGGCGGGGGGATCCACGCCGACCGCCGTGGGCCCCGACCTCCGCTACGTCGCGCACTCCGTCTCCGCGGACGGCGCGACACTGGTCGTCGTGTCGGCGACGCCCGCGGGGATCCGCGTCACGCTCACCCTGCACGGCCGCGACGGCGCCCTCCGCAGCACCGCGGTCGTCACCAACGGCACCGGCGCGCCCGTGCGCGTGCACGCCGTCACCTGCTGGGCCGCGCCGCTCGGCGTGCGGCTCGACAAGGGCGACGCCCCGGATCCGGCCGCCGACTGGGAGCTGCTCGAGGGCCGGGTGGACGCGTCGGGCATCGAGCGGTGGTCGGTGCGCGATCTGCGGGGCGGCGAGCTGCTGCCGTGCCCGCGGTCCGGTGGCGCGGGGCGGGGATCCGTCGACCGCGCGTCGGGCGCCGCGCCCGCCGCGGCGCTGCCCGTAGCCCTGCCCTCCGCCACGCTGCCCGTCGCCGCCCTCCTGTCCGAGCGGCAGGAGGTGGCGTGGCTGTGGGAGCTGGCGGCCGACGGACTCTGGCGCTGGCAGCTGCACGAGGGCACGGCCGACTGCCGGCTCGCGCTCTCCCGACCGGCCGACGCGGATGCCGCGGGCGCGGATGCCCCGGGCGCGGATCCCGCCGCCTCGGAGACCCTGGCACCCGGCGCCTCGACCGCGGCCGCCGCCGCCCTCGTCGCCGTGGGCACCGACCTCGAGGACGCCGCCGCGGCCATGACCCGCGCCCGGCGGGCCGAGCACCGCGCGTCCGGGGCTGTCCCCTCCCCCCGGATCCACGACGCGACCGCCATCGGCACCGCCGCGCTCTCGACGCTCCCCGAGGAGACCGCGGTGCCGGTGCGCCTCCGCTCCGACATGACCACCGGCGAGACGATCGCCGCGCTCGCCACCGGCCTCGCGGGCACCCTGGGCGTCGAGGCGGACGACGACCTGCGGCCGGATCAGCGCGCCCTCGTCGCCGACGCCGTCCGGACCGCCGACGACCTGCGCGACGGCCTCGCCCGCTCGGTGCCGCTCTGGCCCCGCGGCATCCCCGAGGGCGCCGAGGGCTGGATCTGCGCGGCCCGCGACACCGGGGAGGCCGTCATCGTCGCGATCGCCGACCGCGGCAGCAGCGACGGCGACAGCGCCGACGCGGACGACGCGCTCCTCTCCTTCCCGTCGCTCGTGGGCCGCCGGGTCGACGTCGCCGTCCTCTTCCCGCGCTCCACCGGAGCCGGGCCCGACGCCGCCGCGGCCGGAGGCGGGGCCGAGGACGCCGCCGAGTCCGGAGCCGGAGCCGGAGCCGCGGCCGCCGAGTGGGACGCCGCGCGCGGGATCCTCACGGTGCCCTCGTCCCCGGGCCTCCCGTCCGCGCGCCTGCTGGAGCTGCGCCGCCGGTCGTGACCCGGGGACGTGCGGCGATCCCGCCCGCGGTCGCCGCCCCGTACGGCAGGATCGGCCCGTGACCCCCGCCATCGCACCCGACGCATCCGCCGCCCGCCTCCTCGCCGCCTACGACGCCCAGCTCCGCACCGACGCCGAGACGCCGAACGCGCTCGACGTGCGGGAGCTCGGCCCGCTCCGGCTCGCCGTCTTCCCCGGCGGACGCGGCTTCGTCACCTACGCCGACCTCGGCGGCCTCGACGAGGCCGGGCTCCGCGAGCTCGTCCCCGAGGCGCTCGCCCGGTTCCGGGACGACCCGGCGATCACCGCGGTCGAGTGGAAGACCCGCGGCCACGACCGCGCGCCCGGGCTCGACGGGATCCTGCGCGAGAACGGCTTCGAGCCCGAGGAGCGGGAGACGATCATGCTCGGCGAGGCGCGGGCGCTCGCGGTCGACGTGCCGCTTCCCGCGGGCGTCGCGCTCCGGCGCATCACCGCGGAGACCGACGTGCGGGCGATGAGCGCGATGCAGGCCGAGGTCTTCGGCGACGTGGACTCCACCGACCAGGCCGACGCGATGATCCGCCGCCTCGGGCTCGACGACGGCATGGAGATGTGGATCGCCGAGGCGGAGGGACGGGTCGTCTCGGCGGGCCGGCTCGAGCCCGTGCCGGGATCCGACTTCGCCGGCATCTGGGGCGGGTCGACCCTCCCCGAGTGGCGCGGCCGCGGGGTCTACCGCGCGCTCACGGCGGCCCGCGCGCGCTCGGCCCTCGCGGCCGGCCGCGCCTTCATCCACAGCGACTCGACCGACTTCTCCCGCCCGATCCTCGAGCGGTCCGGCCTCGTCGCCTGCTCGACGACGACGCCGTACGCCTGGTCGCGCTGACCGCCCACGCCGGCCGGGCCCGCGCCCACGGGAGTTGACTGGCCGGGTGCAGACGTTCCTCCCCTACCCCGAGCTCGACGCGAGCATGGCCGTGCTCGACGACAAGCGGCTCGGCAAGCAGCGCGTCGAGACGCTGCAGGTGATGAAGGCCGTGACCGTCGCCGGCTACGGCTGGCAGAGCCACCCGGTCACGCGGATGTGGCGCGGCCACCGGCCCGCGCTCATGGAGTACCAGGAGGCGACGTGCGCCGAGTGGATGCGGCGCGGGTTCGCCGACACCTGCTTCGAGAAGACGCTCGCGGTCCTCGCCGAGGTGCCCGCGGACCTCGCCGCCTACGCCGAGGGCCGCATCACGAGGCCGCCGTGGTGGGGCCGCCCGGAGCTGCACCTCTCCCACCGCTCGAAGCTGCTGGCGAAGGCGCCGGAGCTGTACCGGCCGGCGTTCCCGGAGGATCCGGACGACCTCGACTACGTCTGGCCGGTCGCGAGCTAGCGATGCGCTCCGCCGCCCGGGTACCGTCGGCTCGTGAGCATCAGCAGCGCGACGCCCTCGGGGCGTGGGGAGGTCGTCGGCGGCACGTCCGTCGGCACCAGGTAGTCACCGGATCCGCCGCCGACCCCGCGTGGGTCGGCCGCAGCGGCGCGTCGTCGATCCGTCCGGATCCGACCGCCACCCCTCCGACACCCACCGGCGCGGCCTCCCGCCGCGACCCCGTACGAAGGCAGCCATGCTCCCCCTCACCGAATCCGACATCCGCGCGTCCCTCGTGAACGCCTCCCAGCGCGAGGCCCGCGACATCCGCCTCCCCGAGGGGTCCGCCGACCTCGCCTGGGACCGCCTCGACTTCCTCGGCTGGCGCGACCCGAAGGCCCCGCAGCGCGGGATCGTCGTCGTCCCCGTCGGCGACGAGCTGATCGGCGTGCTGCTGCAGCAGGCCTCCGCCGCGCCGCGCTCCCGCGCCCAGTGCTCGTGGTGCCAGGACGTGCGCCTGCCCGCGCCGGTCGTGTTCTACGGCGCACGACGGGCCGGATCCGCGGGCCGCAACGGCAACACCATCGGCACGCTCGTCTGCACCGACTTCGAGTGCAGCGCGAACGTGCGGAAGCCGCGGCCGATCCCCTACCTCGGCTTCGATCCCGAGGCGGCGACCGCGCAGCTCATCGAGGACCTGCGGACGCGCGTGGCGGCGTTCGCGGCCGACGTGGCGTCGACGGCCTGAGTCCGCGCGCGGATCCCGGGCACGCGCGCGGGGTTGGGGCGGCCGGGCCAGCGCATCGGGGCAGCGGACCCGACCGGGTCGGTGGGCGGGTCAGCGGACCCGACCTGGTCGGTGGCGGGTCAGGACTCCGGGGAGCAGACCGTGGCGAGGGCCGTGCGGAAGGCCTTGCGGTGCGCGTCGTCGAGGCCCTGGCCGAGCTCGCCGCGCGCGTCCTTCACGAGGTGGCCGCACGCCTGGTCGTCGAGGGCGTCGTGCGCCTGGCCGATGGCCGGGATGAGACGGGCGTCGACGGCGTTGATGCGCGGGCGGACGCTCGTGGTGAGGTCGGGCGCGGTGGTGGGCGCCTCGTCGGGGTGCGCGTGCCAGCGGGCGATGAGCGCGTACTGCACCTGCTTGCTCGCGGTGATCTGCGCCCGCATGATGCGCTCGGCGGCCACCGGGTCGACCCCGTCGGCCTTCGCCGACGCGATCGTCGCGTCGATGACGGCCTGCTCGCGCGCAGGATCCGCGACGGCCTTGCCCGACAGGAACTTCGACGCGGCCACGTCGTCGGCGATCTCGAGGCGGTCGAGGGCGGCGGAGGCGACCGCGGTGACGGCCTGCTGCTCGGCCGGGTCGCGCGGGCACGCGTGGGCGGGCGCGGCGCCGAGCACGGCGGCGAGGCTGACGGCGAAGGCGGACGAGGCGAGCAGGGCGCGGTGGGGCATGGGGATCCGTTCTTCGGTGCGGGGGATGCAGAGAGGCTAGGCGGGTGGGCCCCGACACCCCGGCCGTCCGTCCACAGGCGCGACGGCTCGGGCGGGCGGGACGGTGCGCGGATACTGTGACCCCATGACGCGGAGCGGCGACGACGGCACGGACGACACCGACGCGGGCGGCGGCCCCCGGCCGACGGCCCGGGACGCGCGAGAGGGCGGAGGCGCGGGCCGACGCGGAGCGCTGCTCGCCCTCGGGATCGGCGTCGCGGCCGCCGTCCTCGGGCTGCTGCCGGGGATCCTCTCGGACCTCCGCATGCCGCCGCCCGTCCCGTGGCGGTCGCAGGCGCTCGACGCGGACGCGCCGCTCGCGCTCCTGCCGCTCAGCCCGTCGACGGCGTCGCTGCTGGCCGCGGTGCTCGTGGTCGGCGGCGGTCTCGCGGGGGCGGCCGCGCGCCTCCTCCGGTCGCGGCTCCCCCGGCACGGCGCATGGCCGGTGGTGGCGGGGGTGCTCGTCGTGCAGGTCGTCGCGCTCGTGCAGGCGGCCGTCGCGACCACCGACGGGCTCCGCGCGGGCAGCGCGTCGGGCGCGGACGGACGCGCGGGCACCCGGAGCGCCGAGGAGCAGGTCTACCTGGTCGTGGTCGTCGCCGGGACGGCCGGGCTGATCGTGCTCGCCGCCCTGGTCGCGGGCCTCGTGGCGCGGGCTCCGGCCGGGGTCGCGGTGGCCGCGTCGGCCTTCGCCGCCGTGCTGCTCGGCGCCTGGGTCACGGGTTCGTCCCGCCCGCCGCCCCGGCGATGGAGGTCCGGATGGACGTGCTCCCGGATCCGGAGCTGTGGCTGCCGCCGGTGGCGCTCGGCGTCGCGATCGCGCTCACGGGCCTCCGCTCTGCGGGGCGCGTGGTCGGATCCGTCGTCGCCGTGGGGCTCCTCTGGCTGGGCACCGGCCTGGTCGTCGCCGCGGAGCAGATCCTCGGCAACCCCGTCCTCCTGACCGACCCCCGCGAGACGGCGAGCATGGCGGGCTCGGTGGTGGGCGACGTGCTCGGCGGCCAGGGGGGCACGTTCGAGCGGCTCGCGCTGGCCGTCGTGGTGGGCGTCGTCGGCGCCGTGGTGGTGCGGGCGGTCCGGCGTCGGGCGGTCGGCGCCGTCAGCGTCGGCTGAGCGGGGCGTCCGGGGCGGACCCCTCCGCGCCCGGGGCGTCCGTGTCGGGCTCCGGCGCGGGTCGGCGGCGCAGCGCGCGACGGATGCAGAGGGCGGCGCCCGTGGCGCAGACGGCCGCCGTGAGGATCGCCCCGGGCCAGCCGAGGCTCGGTGCGGCCCAGCACTCTCCGGGGATGCCGACGTAGTCGGCGCACCCGCCCGACCAGACGCCGATCGCGAGCACGGCGCACGTGAGGAGGAGCGCGGCGGCGGCGCTCCAGATCGGACGCGGCGTGGAGGTCATGGCCTCGACGCTACGGCCCGGGACGTCGCGCCGCGCGCCCCCAGTCGGGGCACCGCGAGCTGGGCGCGCGGCGCCACGCGCGGCCGGCCGGTCAGCCCGCGAGCTCGCGCAGCAGCCGCGGCAGGTCGCGCATGTCGTCGAAGACCGTCGCGCCCGCGGCGCGCAGGCGGTCGGCCGGCGTGAGCCCGCCCGCGTAGCCGAGGGCGCGCATGCCCGCGGCGACCGCGCCCTGCACACCGTACGGGCTGTCCTCCACGACGACGCAGCGCGCGGGATCCACGCCCATGCGCGACGCCGCCAGGAGGAAGAGGTTGGGCGCGGGCTTGCCGTGCTCCACCTCGGTGGCGCTGGAGATCCGGCCGTCGAAGCGCGGCAGTAGGCCGGTGCGGGCGAGGTTCGCGCGGATCTTCGGGAAGCCGCCGCTCGAGGCGACGCACGTCGGCGTCGCGATGCGGTCGAGAGCCTCCGCGATGCCGTCGACCGGCCGCAGGTGCTGCTCGAACGCCTCCGCGTACCAGCGCGCGTAGGGCTCGTCCCAGTCGTCGGCGAGCTCGCGGCCGAGGTGCGCGGCGACCTCGGCGGTGAAGGACGCGTGCGACTTCCCGACGAAGCGCTCGACGATCTCCTCCGTCGTGATGCGCCAGCCGAGCTCGGCGAGCACCCGCCGGTCGACCTCGACGGCGAGCACCTCGCTGTCGACGAGCACGCCGTCGCAGTCGAGGATCACGAGGTCGACGGGCGCGACGGGCGCGCTCACGCGGTGGTGCGCTCCGGGTCGGCGGCCGCGCGCATCACCCCGGACGGGTCCACGAGCACGCGCGCGAACGCCAGCTCGGCCGCGCCGATCATCAGCCGGTCGGGGCCGAGGGCCGCGCGCCGGATCCGCAGGGCCTCGCGCGCGCCGGGGAGCGCCTGGGCGGTCGCGCGGGCGAGGATCCGGTCGGGATCCGCCGCGTGCAGCGACCCGAGGAACCCGCCGAGCACCACGAGCGACGGGTTGAAGATGTTGACCACGTTGCGCAGCGCGACCGCGAGGTTGTCGATCTGCCGCTCGACCTCGCGCGTGACGGCCGGGTCGCCCGCCGCGAGCGCCGCCTGGAGCACGTCGCCGAGCTCGTCGGCGCGGGCGCGCGGGAGGCCCGTGACCTCGAGCAGCGCATCCTGGCCGACCGTGGTCTCGAGGCAGCCGACGGCGCCGCAGTGGCAGAGCTCGCCGCCGGAGTCGACGAGCGTGTGGCCGAGCTCGCCGCCGTAGCCCTCCGCGCCGCCGAACGGGCGCCGGCCGATGAGCACGCCGCCGCCGACGCCCGACGCGCCGCCGTTGAGGTAGACGAGGTCGTCGACGTCGCGGCCGGATCCGAACCGCCCCTCGGCGACGGCCGCGAGGCTCGCGTCGTTGGCGGCGAGCGCCGGCAGCCCGGTGGCCTCCGCGAGCAGCGCGGCGAACGGCTCGTCGACCCAGCCGAGGTGCGGTGCGAGGCGCACGAGGCCGCCGTCGAAGCGCACGAGGCCGGGGACCGCGACGCCGATGCCGAGCACGCGCGCGTCGGGACGCGTGGCGCGCAGGTCGGCGCGCAGCTCGGCGATGATCGCGGTCGCAAGGTCGGCGGCCTGCGCGGCCGTGGGGATCCCCGAGGTGTCGCGGCGGACGCGGCGCTGCACCACGCCGTCGAGGCCGACGAGGCCCACGGTCACCGCGTCGATCTCGGGGTTCACGGCGAAGACGACCACCCGCGGATCCGCGGAGACGATGGGGCTCGGCCGGCCGACGCGGTTCGTGCCGGGCGGCTCCGACTCGACGACGAGGCCGAGCTCCTGCAGCTCGCCCACGAGCGCGGCGATCGTGGACCGGTTGAGGCCCGTCTCGCGGGTCAGCTCGGAGCGCGACGCGGGGCCGGTCTCGTGCACGATCTGCAGCACGGTCGCGAGGTTGGAGCGGCGGACGTGGTCGGGCGTGGTGCCGCGGGAGCGGGCGTCGCCGGCGGGTGGGACCTCGCGGGAGCGCGGATCCGGCGCGAGCGGCACGGCGCGGGCGGGCGCCGCGGCGGGCGCGGTTCCGGCAGCCGCAGCGGCTCCGTCAGCAGCTCCGGTTCCGGGAGCCGCAGCGCCGGCGGCCGGCCGGGCGGGATCCGCGACCGGTGCGGGCGGCTCGGGCGCGCGCGCGGCGTCGCCCGTCTCCGGCCCGGTCACTGGATCCCCACCCGACGAGGCTACCCGGCGGCGGCCGGGCGGGCGACGGCCGCGACCGCCGCCGACGCGCCGCCGTCAGCGCCGCCGTCAGCGCCGCCGTCAGCGCCGCCGGCCGGCACCCCGCCGCCCGGCACCCCGCCCGCCTGCTCCTGCAGCGCCCGGCGCACCCCGACGCCGCGCCACGACTCGAGCCGCGCGCGCACGTCGTCGCGCCGCTCGTCGGCGAGCGCGGTCACGTGGGCCCGCTCGAGCACGTCGTCGATCGCGATGCGCGCGCCCGTGTCCTTCGACTCGATCGCGGCCTCCACCATCGCGAGGCTCATCACGTTGCCGTGCACCTCGCCGTGCGGCCGCTCGCCGGTCCGGAGCGCGCGCACGAACGCCCGCAGCGACCCGGCGATCTCGACGCCCACCGACTCGGCCGGCGCCGGCTCCGCGGGCGGGCCGTCGGGCGCGTCCGGCACCTCGCTCGTGGGCGCGTGGTCGCCGTCCCAGAGGGCCGTGCCGAACGCGCCGCTCAGCCGCCAGGATCCATTCCACGACGTCTCCGCGCCCGGGCTGCACCAGCTGCCCGTGTAGACGTAGCGCACGCCGCCCCCGAACGTGAAGATCGCGGTGGCGCCGGCATCGCCGCGGTACCAGCTCCACGACGGGTTGTACGACTCGCAGTGGACGCTCACCGGATCCGCGTCGAGCAGGTACCGCACGGCGTCGAACTGGTGCACGGCCATGTCGAGCAGGAGCACGTCGTCCATCTCCTCGCGGAACCCGCCGAAGCGCGGCGCCTTGAAGAACTCGGTCGTGACGATGCCGACGCCGCCGAGGTCGGCCGCGCGCCGCTTGAGGGCGACGAGGTGGTCGTTGTACCGGCGCGACTGGCTGACCATGAACAGCTCGCCGGTGATCTCCGCGGCCGCCGCGAGCGAGAGCCCCTCCGCGACCGTGAGCGCGACGGGCTTCTCGCCGAGCACGGGGATCCCCGCGAAGAGCGCCTGCGTCGTCACGGGGTGGTGCGCGCGCGGGATGGTCACGTCGATCACCGCGTCGGGCCGCACCCGCGCGAGGATCTCGCCGAGGTCGGTCGACCACGCGGCCGTCGCCCCGTGCGCGGCGGCACCGTCCCGCGCGGCCCGCGCGTCGAGGTCGACGACGCCCACGAGCTCGACGTCGGGATCCTCCGCAACGGTCTGCAGCCACTGCCGCCCCATGCCGCCCGCGCCGACCTGCACGACCCGGAGGCGCGCGCCGTCGGCGGGCGCGACGATCCGGTGGTCGGCGCCGGTGCGCTCCGTCGCGCGCCCGATCGTGTCGGTCATCGCTCCAGCGCCCCGGCGTAGTCGGCACCCTGGAAGAACTCGCCGGACTCGTAGCGCAGCAGCGTCGGCGTCTCGCGCTCGCGATCCGGTCGCGCCCACTCGCAGGCGTTGGCGATCACGCGGCGGACGTCCTTGTGGTGGTACACGGGGAAGTCCTGGTCGCCTGGCGAGAAGAAGAAGATCCGGCCGAAGCCGCGACGGTAGGTCATGCCGCTGCGGAACACCTCGCCGCCCGTGAAGCCCGAGATGAAGACGAGCTCGTCGGGCGTGGGCACGTCGAAGTACTCGCCGTACATCTCCTGCTCGTCGATGACGATGGGGTTCGGCACGCCGCGGGTGATGGGGTGCTGCGGGTTCACGGTCCACACGAGCTCGCGGTCGTGCTCGCTGCGCCAGCGGAGGGTGCACGTGGTGCCCATCAGCTTCGTGAAGATCTTCGACCAGTGCCCGGAGTGCAGCACGATGAGGCCCATCCCGGCGAGCACGTGGCGGTGCACCCGCTCGACGATCTCGTCGTCCACCTCGGCGTGGGCCGCGTGGCCCCACCAGGTGAGCACGTCGGTGCGGGCGAGGAGCTCCTCGGTGAGGCCGTGCTCGGGCTGGTCCATGGTGGCGATCTCGACGTGCGCGCCGGGCAGGTTCTCCTGCACGCCCTCGGCGACGGCGCCGTGCATCCCGGTGGGGTAGCGCTCCTGCACGTGCTGCTCGATCCGCTCGTGGCGGTTCTCGCCCCAGACGGTGACGCGGAGCGGGGAGGTGGTGTCGGTCATGGTCTTCCTTCTGATCGGGTGGTTCGGGTGTCGGAGGCGGCGGGAGGCGTTGGCGGCGACGCTAACACCGGATCCACCCTCGCGTAAAGCGGTTAACCCGAGGTGCGTCCGCGGCCTGACCCGCGTGCGGTGCGGCGCGGACGCGGGCACCCGGACCCGGACGCGGACGACGCCCCCGATGCGGCATCGGGGGCGTCGGGGTTTCCGCGCGGACGGCTCAGGGGCCGGCTAGACCGCGATGGGCGCAGGCGGCGCGGTGGCGCTCACGTAGAACACGGTGTACGTCCCGGTGGCCGGCAGCACGCCCGCGCTCCGGGCGTAGGCCCGACCGGGCCGGCAGCCGGTGCCGAAGTAGGACGTGATGCGGTACGTCCCCGTCTTCACGGTGAACAGCGCGGAGCCGGTGAGCTCGACGCACCTCGCGAAGTGCGGTCCCGCCGTGAGCAGGACGGATCCGATGCCCGGGCCCTTCTTGGTCCAGATGAGGTCGAGGAACTGCGTGTCGTCGGGATCGGGCCACCTGTCGCTCCGGACGGCATCCGCGGGCGTCGTCACCTGCGCGGGCGTCACCGCCGGCGCGGTGGTCATCGCCTGCGCGGGCGTCGTCGCCTGCGCGGGCGTCGTCGCCTGCGCGGGCGTCGCCGCGGTCGCGTGCGGGGCGGGCGCGACCACCGTGCCGGCCACGAGGGCCAGGCCGAGGGCGAGGGGGACGAGGAGATGTCGAGCGCGTCGGCGGGGTGTTCGCGGGTGGAGGGGGTGCATCGGAGGCGGTCCTTTCCCAGGGAGAGTCGAGGTGGATCGCCAGAGGTTAGGGCACGGCGCGCGGGTCGCGAGCGCGTCGCTCCCCGCACCGCAGGCAGTCGCGAGGAGCCGCGCACGAGGAAAGCCCGCCCGGCCGCGGGCGCCCTGCTCGAGCTGAGACCGAGAGCGGCCCGGTCGGCACGGGGAGGCTGCGCGGAAGGGCGCACGGCTCGCGATCCACGGCGCGCGGCGCAGGGCGCGCAGCCCGCGGTCTGCGGTCTGCGGTCTGCGGTCTGCGGTCCGCGGTCCGCGGCCCGCACCATCGACGGCCCCGACGGATGCCGGGGGCGTCGATCATGCAGGGCATGCCGCGGGCGATCCCGCGGTGGCCTAGCGCACCATCCCCTCGGCGGCGCCGTGGCGCTCACGCGGAATGCCGGGTGCTGGCCGATCGCCGGCAGCAGACCTGCGCTGCGCTCGCATCCGAAGATGCGCTCGACGCACCCGTAGACGGCGCGGACGACAGCGCGGATCATGGCGACCACACCCGAGAGCTCGAGGAGGAGCCCGTGCGACGACTCACCGCAGGCCTGTTCACGTCCGTCGACGGTGTCGTGGAGGCGCCGAACCTGTTCCAGTTCGACAGCTTCGACGCCGAGCTCGGAGCCGGCATGACCGGCCTCATGGAGACGGTGACCACCGCCGTGCTGGGGCGGCACGGCTACGAGGAGTGGTCCTCGTACTGGCCGGCGGCGCCCGCGGACGACGCGTTCGGCTCCTTCATCAACCCGATCGAGAAGCTCGTCGCGTCGCGGACCCTCACCGGTGCGCTCGACTGGAACGCGACCCTCATCGAGGGCGACGTCGTGCAGGCGCTCGCGGACCTGAAGCGCACGGACGGCGGCGACATCGGCGTCTTCGCGAGCATCTCCCTCGTGCGCCAGCTGCTGTTCGCGGGGGTGCTCGACGAGCTGACCCTGATGATCCACCCGGTCGTCGTGGGCGCCGGCCGCCGCCTGTTCGAGCCGAGCGATCCGGTGACGCGGCTGGAGCTGAGGCGCTCCGAGATCACGAGCGCGGGCAACGCCCTGCTGACCTACGCGCTGCGCGCCGGCTGATCAGCTCGCCTCACGGGCGCCGCTCGGACGCTCGCGACGCCCCCGATGCGGCATCGGGGGCGTCGCGCGAGCGCAGCGTGCGGCTAGCGCAGCGACGGCTTCGGGGTGCGCGACGTGTACACGGCCCAGTTGCGGAAGACATGGGTGTCGATGTAGCCGATCGAGCCGACGTACGCGGACTCGCGCGAGCAGGCGAAGTCGTTGTACGCCGTCGCCCGGTAGTCGCCGCGGTACACGCGCACGTCGAGCCCGACCCACCGGTTCAGCCCCGACTGCGGGAGGTCGACGCAGCGCGACCAGCCCGGTCGTCCGTTCTCCGGGTTCGGCCCCTGGAGGAGGACCGACGTGACCACGAAGCCGCGGCGGAACATCTGCGTCTCCAGGTGGAGCGTGACGCGGTCGTACCGCCAGGCGGAGGCGGACGGGTCACCGGCGGGTGCGGCGGATGCGGTTCCGTAGTCGACGGTGGTCGCGGAAGCCGGTGCGGCGACGACGGCGGCGGATGCCTGCGCCGCGGGGGCGGTGCCGACGCCGACGAGCGCGGAGCCCGCGAAGACGAGGGCGGCCAGGGCGACGCGGGTGCGGCGCACACGAGGAGCGGTGGTGAGAGCGTGCAAGGGTTCTCCGATCGGGTGGGGATGCGGGCGGCGACCCGCGGGACGACGGTAGGGCCGCGACCGCGCTCGCATCGGTCTGCCAGACGAACGTCTGGTGAAGAGGGGGTAGGTGGCGCATCGGAGGTCGGACCTGTCGCCGACGCAGCAGCGCCGCGGGGCGCACCGCCGAACCCGGGCCCGAGCCCGAGCCTCGACGAGGACGGCCCGCTCGCCGCTAGGGTCGCGAGATGCGGATATCGGTGCTCTTCGGCGGGGAGAGCGAGGAGCGCGACGTCTCGATCGCGAGCGCGGCGCAGGTCGTCCCGGCGCTCCGGGCGCGCGGGCACGAGGTGGTCGCGGTCGACACGGCGACCGGCGCCCTCGACGCCGCGGCCGAGGCGCGGATCCTCACGGCCGACGTCGGCCTCCGCCCGCCGACCTCCGCGGAGCTCGCCACCGCGACCGCGGCCGGATCCGGCGCCGCGCTGCGGCTCCCGGCCGACCTGCGCGACGCGGACGTGGTCTTCCTCGCGCTGCACGGCGGATCCGGCGAGGACGGCCGGCTGCAGGCGCTGCTCGACCTCGCGGGGATCCCGTACACGGGCTCCGGGCCCCTCGGCAGCGGTCTCGCGATGGACAAGGACGTCGCCAAGACGCTCCTGCGCGCCGGCGGCGTGCGGACGCCGGACTGGCTGATCGAGCCGGAGGCGGCCGAGGTCGCGCCCGCGCTCGGGTACCCGGTGGTCGTGAAGCCGACCGGGCAGGGATCCACCGTCGGGCTCTCGGTGGTGCGGTCGGCCGCGGAGCTGCCCGCCGCCCTCGAGCTCGCGCGGCGGCACGGCACCACGATGGTCGAGCGGTTCGTGCGCGGCCGCGAGCTGACGGTCGGCGTGCTCGACGGCGAGCCGCTCGCGGTGGGCGAGATCGGCGTGCCGGTGGACGAGGCGTTCACGTACGCCGCGAAGTACCAGGCCGGCGCGATCGCCGAGACGTTCCCCGCCGACGTGCCGGACGCGGTGGCGGATGCGGCGCGCGCCGCGGCCGTGGCGGCCCACCGGATCCTCCGGCTCGACGGGCACAGCCGATCCGACTTCCGCCTCGACGACGCGGGCGACCTCTGGATCATCGAGGCCAACAGCCTCCCCGGCCTCACCGCCACCAGCCTCCTCCCCCGCTCGGCCGCGGCCGTCGGCATCGGCTACGCCGAGCTCTGCGACCGGATCGCGCGCGCGGCGCTGCGGGGGCGCGCGGGCTGAGGGGATCCGCCGCGGCCATGGTCGCCGCCGCCGGCTGATCGCGGGACCCGCGCACCTCACGGCCGGGCCGCGCCCGCGCCCGCGCCTCAGCGCGGCCCGACCGGCGGCAGCAGCCCCTGCTCGGCGGCGGCCGCGCGGGCGATCAGCAGGGTCGGGTCGACCACCTCGCCCGCGGCGATGAGCGCGTCGAGCTCGGCGACGGGCATCCGCACGAGGCGCACCTGCTCGGACGGGTCGGAGCGGTCGGCGGTGCCCGCGGTGGTCGGCGTCGTGCAGGCGAACACGTGCACGAGCCAGGCGGCGCGGCCCGGGTTCACGGCGTAGGTGCGCAGCGGCCGGACCTCCGGCGCGACGAGGCCGAGCTCCTCCTCGAGCTCGCGGCGGGCGGCGTCGGCGGGGTCCTCGCCCGCGTTCCCCGCGCCGCCGGGGAGGTCGAGGATCCACCGCCCGAGCGGGAAGCGGTACTGGCGCGACAGGAGCACGGCGTCGCCGTCGACCACGAGGGTCGCGACCGCGAACGGCACGCTCTCGTCGACCTCGTAGCGGGACGCGGATCCGTCGGGCAGGAGCACGCCGTGGTCGACGAGCACCACGCGGCCGCGGTGCACGTCGCGGCGGTCGGTGGTGATCCAGCCGGGCTCGGGATCCTCCGCCGCGTCGGGGGTCGGATCGGGGGCATCGGCCGCGCTGCTCATCCGGCGAGCCTAGGCGCGGGGCGTCGGCGTCGCCGTCGCCGTCGGGGCGGGCGCGGGCCGCGGCGGCGCGGCGCGGGCCGTGAGCGCGAGGTGCGGCCGGTGACCGGGACCGGTGCGCGTGTGCACCTCGACCACCGCGAAGCCGGCGGCCTCGACCTCGGCGGCCAGCGCGTCCGGCGCCCACCGCCAGGCGCGCGTCACGGCGTGGTCGAACGGCTCGGTCGCGGTGCCCGAGAACGCGCCGACGAGGAGCGCGCCGCCGGGCCGGATCACCCGGGCGAGCTCCCGGAGCGGCGCGCCGATGCGGTCGGGCGCGTGGTGGATGAGGGAGTACCAGGCGAGCGCGCCACCCAGCTCCCCGTCGGCGGCGTCGAGCGCGGCGAGGTCGCCCACCGCGAACGGGATGCCGGGGTGCGCCGCGCGGGCGTGCGCGACGAACGCGGGGACGAGGTCCACGCCCCGGGCGTCGAGGCCGCGGGAGGCGAGCGACGCGGTCCAGTGGCCGGGCCCGCAGCCCGCGTCGAGGACCGGGCCCTCGATCCCGTCGGCCCAGGAGGCGACGAGCGCGCGATCGGACGGATGCGCGACGTCGAGGGACCCGAGGTGCGCGGCGTACTCCTCGGCGCGCGCCGCGTAGGCGTCCCGCACGGTCGCGTCGGCGGGGACCGCGGTCACCGTGCCGCCTCCGCGGCCGGGGCGTCCCCGAGCGGCCGCGACCAGGCGACCTCGCGCGCCAGCTGCCCGCTCGCGCGGAACGCGACCACCTGGCGGGCGTCCGGGAGCGCCGTGGCGAGCGCGCCGCGGTCGACCTCCCGGAAGCCGAGGCCGTGCCAGAACGGGCCCGACCGCCGTGAGAACAGCCAGGCGCGCCGCACCCCGGCGGCGGTGGCCGCGGCGAGCGCGTGGCGCGCGAGGGCCGTGCCGCGGCCGGATGCCCGGAGCCCGGGATCCACCGCGACGCTGCGGATCAGGGCGTGCTCGCCGTCGGCCCCCAGCTCGAAGCCCGTGCTGGCGATGACGCGGCCCGACGCGTCCCGCTCGATCCAGAGGCGCGCGCCCGGCGCGTCCAGGCCGTCCACCGTGAGGTCGGCGGCGCGGAGGAAGTCCCGCAGCGCGTCGAGGTCCGCGGCGAGCGCCGGCCGCAGCCACATCAGAGCAGGCCGCCCAGCGCGATCCCGAGGCCCGCGGCCGCGACGCTGACGACCAGCATGCCGACGCCGTTCGCGAGCGCCGCGCCCAGTCGGCCGGCCTGCGCGAGGCGGACGGTCTCGAGGCTGGCGGTGCTGAAGGTCGTGTAGCCGCCCATGAGGCCGCCGCCGAGGATCAGCAGCAGGTCGTGCGGGAGGCCCGCGTGGGCCGCGGCGCCGGTGAGGAGGCCGAGGCCGAAGGAGCCGGAGACGTTGATGAGCGTCGTGCCCCACGGGTACGACGCGCCGACGCGGGCGCGCACGAGGCCGTCGACGAGGAGGCGGAGGGCGGATCCGAGGCCGCCGGCCACGCAGATCAGCGCGAACACGAGGGGGCCGGTCACGATGCCGCCCCCGTCCCGCGCCCGGCGGCCGAGCGCCGGTGCAGCGCACCACCCGCCGCGACGCCCGCGAGCGACGCCACCGCGCCGACCACGATCGAGAGGGCCGCGTACGCGAGCGCCGTGCCGAGGGCGGATCCCGCGAGCGCCGCCGTGTCCGTCGCCAGCGCGCTGTAGGTGGTGAAGCCGCCGAGCACGCCCGTGCCGACCAGCAGGCGGAGCGCCCGCCGCCGGCCCTCGTCCGGCCCGCGGCGCGCGAGCGCCTCCAGCAGCGCGCCGAGCACGAACGCGCCGACGAGGTTGATCGCCAGGATCGTCACCGGCAGGCCCCCCGCGGGCGTCGGCCAGGTGAGCGCGAGGGCCTCGCGGATCCCCGTGCCGACCGCGCCGCCGAGCGCGACGAGGCCGAGGGACGAGGCGCGGAGGTGGACGGGACGGCCGGGATCGTCGTCGACCTCGATGTCGCTGTCGAGGGGTGCGCCCTCGCGGTGCAGCGGGTGTTCGGTCATGGGGTCTCCCATCTCGGTGGGCACGGCTGGCCCGGAGACAGGGACTGTCGTCGACGAGGATGTCGAGGTTCGGGTACGGCGAGCCCCACCGCCGCGCCTCCCGCGGGAGGCCCCTCCCGCAGGAGGCACGGCCATTGAACCACGGGGATCCGGCGGGTCGCGGCACGTAGCCTGTGCGGATGCGGATCCGCTCCCTGCTCCTCGCCACCGGGGCCGCGGCCGCCGTCGCGCTCGCCGCCAGCGAGGTCGCCCACCGGCTCGCCAGCACGCGCGGGCTCGACCGGAGGCGGGCGGATGCCGAGGTCGGCCGCGAGGCGATCGTGGTGCTGGGCTACGGCAACCGCGGTCCGCGCGCCAACGCCATCAACCGGTACCGCGTTCGCGCGGGCCTGCGGTCGATGGACCCGCGCGCGACCTCGAGCACCCTCGTCCTCTGCGGCGGATCGGTGAGGGGCACCGAGCCCGAGGCGCGGATCCTCGCCAGGTACGCCCGCGACGAGCTCGGCTACCGGGGCCCGCTCGTCCTCGAGGACACGAGCACCAGCACGCGCGAGAACATCGCGAACGCGATCCCGTTCCTCGAGGACGCCGACACCATCCGCATCGTGTCCGACTCCGTGCACGCCGCCCGGGCCCGCCCCCACCTCCGGGCGCTGCGGCCGGACCTCGCCGAGCGTCTCGCGCGCGCCGAGGAGTACCGCGTCGGCGAGGTCCCGTGGATGAAGCCGACCGTGCTCGTCGTGCTCCTGCTGAAGCGCTTCGGCGTGGCATAGGCGACGCGTCGTGATGGTCCCCCTGCGCACGAATACCGCGCGCGTGTGGGGATTTTCCACAGGGGCGACGCGGCGTGCGGCGCGCCCGTCCCGCCACCGCCCGGAAACGGGGCGGGAATGGCGCCCGATGCGCGGCCGTGATGTCCGCTCAGCACCCGCCCGGGCCGTCGCTAGATAGTTTCCCTATCATTACGGGATGACCGCGCTGCCCATTTCCGAGCTCGCCGATCGATCCGGCTGCTCCGTCGCCACCATCAAGTACTACCTGCGCGAGGGGCTGCTCCACCCGGGCGTGAAGGTCAATGCCCGCCGGACCGAGTTCGACGAGACGCACCTGGCCCGGCTGCGTCTCGTGCGCGGGCTGATCCACGTGGTCGGCGTCACCATCGAGCAGGCCGGGACGATCCTCGACCTCGTCGCGGATCCCGATCAGAGCGTCGTGGGCGCCATGCGCAAGGCCACGGCCGCGCTCCCCACCGGGGACCGCTCGACCACCGCGGCCGGCGAGGCCGCCCCGGCGCGCTCCACCGCGGGGACCGAGGCCCTGCTCGACCGCCTGGGCGTGCAGCACACCCCGGATTCCGTGCCCGTGGCGCAGCTCGATCGCGCGCTCGAGCTGGCCGAGGAGGCGGGGATCGCGCTCGACGAGACGCAGATCCGCACCTACGTGGACGCGGTGCGCGAGATCGCGGACGCGGACTTCTCGCGCGTGCCCTGGTCGGATCCGCGGGGCGCCGTGGAGTTCGCGGTGCTGGGCACGGCGCTCTACGAACCCGTGCTGCTCGCCCTCCGCCGCGTCGCGCACCACGAGAAGGGCCTCACCCTGGAGCGCGACCGCGCCTGACCGTCCCGGCATGCGCCCCCGCACGGGGCACGGACGACCGGTTCGTCCGGATGTGTTTTGGTTGTCGCTCCCGGCAAAACCCCCAGAACGGGGGACATTGGACGGAGTCTGGAAATACCGCGCCGAGATGCCCCGCCCGTGCGCCGGGAATGGCGGCGTCCGCGTTCCACCAGGTGATCCCCAGGATCCTGTGTCCTCGTGCGACTCGATGAGCCCACTCGTCGTCAGACGCCACTACGTGGCCTGGTACCTCAACGAGCTCCAGGGCTTCGAGTCGGCGACCGACTACGTGGTGACGCTCGACTACGCCGGCGAGATCGCGCTCGAGCACGTCATCGCCGACCACCGGGTGCAGCACCCGATCATCGACCTGCCCCTCCGGCAGCTGCAGAAGGACATCCACCGGCTGACCACGAGCGACCGGGTGGCGCTGGCGGGCTCCTACTTCCACTCCTCGGACCTCGGCTGGGACGTGATCGGATCCCACGAGGCCGGGTTCACCTCCGGCACGCGCGCCGCGCGCACCCTCCTCCAAGCGCTGTCGACGCCGTCCGCGACCGACGCCGTGCCCGCCTGATCCGCGGACGCACGCGAGAGGGGCGGCGGGCCGATGCCCGCCGCCCCTCCTCCGTGCCGTCGCGCGTCACCCCTCCGCGAGCTTCGCGTGCACCCGCGTGCGCGCGTCCGGCCACGCCGCGGGGAGCGACGTGCGCGGCGCATCCCAGAAGACGAAGACGCTCGACCGCATGCTCGCCGTCTGGCTGCGCTGCGCCGTGGCGTGCGGCTCCTGGCGCGCGTACGCGTAGACGGCGGCCTTCGACTCCCACGCCGACAGCGTCCAGAACTCGCGCTGGAGCGGCAGCGCCTGGAGCGCGACCCCGACGTTGCCGGACGCGCGACGCGCCTGCAGCCACGCCTTGATGGAGTGCACGAAGAACGCCGGCACCGCGCGCACGGTCGTGAGCTCGAACCGCGAGGCCATGATCACGACCTCGGCGGAGGCGGACCCGGACGCGGACGCGGACGCGGTGCGGGATGCGGGCCCGGAGGTCCAGGGGATCATCGGCATGGTCGTTCCTCCATCACACGGTGGCGCCCGCGCGTGCGGGCCGGGCCGGGTCGGCGACGGCGTCGCCTCCGGTGGCGCTCGGGGTCGGGGCGGCCGCGGACCGGGCGGTGCGCGGCAGGGCGAACATGGCGATGGCGCCCACGCCCGTGATGATCCCGCACGTGAGGAGCGCGGGGCGCATCCCGTCCACGAAGGGCTGGCCGGGCAGGTAGTCGCCGTTGCCGACGAAGATCGCGGTGGCCAGGGCGATGCCGACGGCCATGCCGAGCTGGCGCAGCGTGCTGTTCACGCTCGACGCGATCCCGTGCTCCTCGTCGCGGCGCCCCATGAGCACCGCGTTGGCGAGCGGCGCGAAGGTGAGGCCCATGCCGACGCCCGCGACGACCATCGGGACCACGACCGTGCCGTACTCGGTCTGCGCCTCCACCACGGAGGCGATGACGAGGATCGCGCCCGCCTGCAGCGCGAGGCCCGCGATGAGCACGGGCTTCACGCCGAACCGCTGCACGATGAACCCGCTGAGCGGCGCCACCACCATGGGCGCGAGCGTCCACGGCGCCGCGCGGAGGCCGGCCTCGAGCGCGCCGTACCCCATCGACACCTGCAGGAACTGGCTGAGCAGGAAGATCGCGCCGAAGACGCCGGCGCTGAACAGCAGGCCCCCCGCGTTGGCGAGCGCGAAGGCCCGCTCGCGGAAGAAGCGGAGCGGGAGGAACGCGCGCGGGCTGCGGTGCTCGTGCCCGATGAAGGCGGCGAGGCCCGCGGCCGAGAGGGCGAAGGCGCCGACGATCTCGGGGGCCGACCAGCCGCGCTCCTCCCCCTCGACGACCGCCCAGATGAGCGGGAGGGTGAACACGATGCCGAGGACGGAGCCGAGCCCGTCGAAGCCGAGGCCGGTGCCCCTCGACTCCCGCAGCGCGAGCGCCACGAGCACGACGGTGACGACGCCGATGGGCACGTTGAGCCAGAAGATGCCGGGCCACGTGAAGCCCTCCACGACCGCGCCGCCGATGATGGGTCCCGCCGCGATGCCGAGGCCGTTGACGCCGCCCCACACGCCGATCGCGATGGGCCGGACCTTCGGCGTGGTGGACGCGGAGACGAGCGCGAGGGAGAGCGGGACGATGCCCGCGGCCCCGAGGCCCTGCAGCGCGCGCATGGCGATGAGCATGTCGGAGCTCGTCGAGAGCGCCGCGCCCATCGACGCGAGCGTGAAGAGCGCGACACCGCCGACGAACACCCGGCGGCGGCCGATGCGGTCGCCGAGCGCCGCGACGGGGAGCATGAACGCGGTGAACACCACGCTGTAGGAGTTGACGAACCACTGCAGCTGCTCGACGGTCGCGTCGAGGTCCTGCTTGATGATCGGCAGCGCGAAGGTCATGACGAGGCTGTCGAGGGCTGCCATGAACATCGGCAGGGACGCCGCGGTGACGGCGAGGACCACTCCGCGAGGCGGGCGGTCGGCGAGTTCGCGGGACATCGGTCTCCCCGGGTTCGGTGGTGGGTGGACGTGTCGATAGTAACACTTCCTAGTGGCCGCCGACAGGGCCGGATCGCGTCTCGCCGGGCCTCCGCCCCGGCATGACCGCGCGCCGCCGACGCCGTCCCAGTCGTGACGGTCCCGCCGCTATGTCCCTGACGCGCATCGGGCCGGAGAAACGTCCGGCTGCCGGGCCCGGATGTCAAGGGCCACCCGCAAGATGGCGCGACGGGATGCGCGCGCGTAGGTTCGACGAGCGGTGCATCGCACGAGGCGTGCCGCGGCGCACCGGACCCGGACTGCCCGAGGGCGAGCCACGCGACCGGCACCGACCGCGATGACGCGCGTGCTCCCGCTCGCGCAGCCCGGGACGGCGAAGGACCCCACGCCGTCCCGGGTCGGAGCGCGCATCCGCCGTCGCGACCCGGCGGCGGGGAGGGCACCGCGGGCGGCGGCGACCCCGACCCGACCCCGACCACGGCCCCGACCGCCATGGCCGTCGCCGCGCACCCCGGGTAGCGTCGAGGCATGAACGCGCACGGCATCGTCGCCCCGCCCCCGCCGGCCGACGGGCGGAAGGCCCACGGCCCCGCCTCCTACTTCCCGAGCATCGAGAGCGCCTACGGCCGACCGGTGCAGCACTGGATCGACCTCGCCGACGCCCGCCTCGACGTGGAGCCGCACATGCGCGCGGTCACCTGGCTGAAGACCGAGCACGGCCTCGGCCACGGCCACGGCCACGCCAACGCGGTCGTCGCGTTCGTGAAGGCCGCGCGCACCGCGGGCTGAGGGTCGGCGCGCCGTAGCCTGGCCGCATGCGGATCCGCCGGCCCCTCCTCGCCGCGCCCCTCGCGCTCGGCGCCGTGGTCGCGGGCGTCCTCGCGGCGAGCGAGCTGGTCCACCGCGTCGCGAGCACGCGCGGCCTCGGCCGCTCCCCCGGCCGCCCCGACGGCAGCGTGGGCCGCGAGGCCGTGGTCGTGCTCGGCTTCGGCGACACGGGGCCGCGCGCGAACCGCATCAACCGCTACCGCGTCGACGAGGCCCTCCGCTCGATGGACCCGCGGGCCGCGTCGACCGCGCTCGTGCTGTGCGGCGGATCCGTGATGGGCGACGAGCCCGAGGCGCGGATCCTCGCCCGGTACGCCCGCGAGCGCGGCTACTCCGGCCCCGTCGTCCTGGAGGAGACCAGCCGCAGCACGCGGGAGAACGTGGCCCACGCGATCCCGCTGATCGAGGACGCCGACACGATCCGCATCGTCTCCGACTCCGTGCACGCGGAGGAGGCCCGCGGCTACCTGCGCGCCGCGCGACCCGACCTCGCCGACCGCCTCGCGCACGCCGAGGAGTACCGCGTCGGCGAGGTGACGTGGATGAAGCCGCTCGCCATCGTCGTGGCGGGACTGCGGCGGCTCCGCGCCCACCCCCATGACGGGGGACATGTCCCCAAGGCGCATGCACGGCACCGCCAGGCCGGTTACCTTCGCGGAGTGAGTTCCTTCCGTCCCCTCCTCGTGATGGACTACGAGTTCTCCTACCTCGGGGGCGCTCAGACGGCGGTGGTCCAGCAGGCGCTGGCGCTCGCGCGCGCGGGTCACCGGGTCACGGTCGCGGCGCCGGACGCCACGTCCGCGCAGGTGCTGCGGGATGCCGGAGTCGCCCTGCACGACATCGCCCCCACCTACCGCGTGCGGCTCATGGGCCTCCCCCTCATCCGCGCCGACGCCGCCACCCGCGCCGACCTCGCGCTCCTGATGGAGGAGTCCGGCACCGACCTGGTCCTCACGCACTCGGAGCACGGGCTGGCGGCCGCGGCCCTCGGCGTCGCGCGCGAGCGGGGCATCCCCTCGATGCACACCGTCCACACCTTCTTCATGCGCGGGCCGGCGTGGGCCGGGTTCCTGACCCCCGCCGTCAACGGCGTGCACCGGTACATGACCGGGCTCCCCGCGCCGCGGGTCCGGCTCGCCCCGCGCCGGCTCGACAGCGCGCTCCGCGGTCTCACCCTCGCCACCTGCCGCGAGGCCGACCTCGTGCTCTCGCCGTCGCGCCACCAGGCCGTCGCCCTCCGCGACGCCGGGCTCCCGGCCGTGGAGGTGCTGTCGAACACGAGCTCCGCCACGCGCGCGGAGCCCGCCCCGCTCCCGGCCGGCGACGCGCTCCGCCTCGTCTGGGCGGCCCGGTTCGCCCCGGAGAAGCGGCTCCGGGTGATGCTCGACGCCATGGCCCTCGTCGCGGAGCGCGCCGGGCCCGGCGCCGTGCACCTCGACCTCGCGGGCGGCGACCTGCAGGCGCCCGCCCCGGCCGGCGTCACCCTGCACGGACGCGTGCTCACCACGGAGGTCACGGCCCTCCTCCGCGGCGCGCACGCGGCGGTCGTCACCTCGCTCGGGTTCGACAACCAGCCGATGATCGCGATGGAGGCCTTCGCCGAGGGCCGCCCGGTGATCGTGAGCGACCCGGTGCTCGCCGCGGAGTTCGGCGACGCGGCGCTCCTCGCCGCGGACGCCGACGCCGCGGGGCTCGCGGAGGCAATCCTCCGCCTCGCCCGCGACCGCCGGCTGCTCGACGCCCCGGTGGACGCGGCGGCGCGCCTGGCCGCCTCGGTCGCGCCCGCGGCCCACGCGCGCGCGCTCGAGGACGCCTTCCTCCGCATCGCCAGCCCGCGGCGCGGATCCGCCTCCGCCTGAGGCCGCGGCCCCGGTCACGCGCGGCGCCCGACCCCGGGCTACGCTGAGGCGCATCCCGCCCGCACGCGCCCACGCGCGACCGCGCGACCGCCCGACCGCGAGGAGCCGCCATCCCGACCATGCGAGAGGTCGCCGCGCGCGCGGGCGTCTCGATCGCCACGGTCTCGTTCGTCGTGAACGGCACCAAGGCCGTGTCGGAGCAGACGCGGCGGGCCGTCACCGAGGCGATGCAGGAGCTCGGCTACCGCAACAACGTCGTCGCCCGCGCGCTCGCCAGCAAGCGCACCCGGATCGTCGCGCTGCTGTTCCCGGCCGACGTGCAGCGCCTCAGCCGCATCGCCCTCGAGATCTTCATGAGCGCCGCCACGCGCGCGTCCGAGCTCGGCTACCACCTGGTGCTGTGGCCCACGGGCACGTCGCCGGAGGACGTGTCCGACCTCGTCTCCGGGCGCCTCGTCGACGGCGTCATCGTGATGGAGGTGCGCATGGACGACTCCCGCATCGCCGAGCTCAGCGTGCTCGACGTGCCCTTCGTCTCGATCGGGCGCACGGCCGACACCCGCGACCTGCCGTTCGTCGACATGGACTTCGAGCGCACCGTCGCCGAGGGGATCGACCACCTCGAGGGCCTCGGGCACCGCCGCTTCGGGCTCCTGGTGGAGGACCTCGAGGGCGGGCCGCTCCGCGGATACGGCCCGACCACGCGCACCGAGCGGGCGTTCCGGGCCGAGTGCGCGTCGCGCGGGCGCGCGGCCGAAGTCGTCCGGTGCGCGCCGACCCCGGTCGGCGGGCGGGCGGCGGCGGGCGAGCTGCTGGCGGCGGATCCGGGCATCACGGCGGTCCTGATCCTCAACGACCAGGCGGCGCGCGGCCTCATCTCGGGGCTCGGCGCGGCCGGACGACGCGTGCCGGACGACGTGTCGATCCTGTCGCTCGCGTCGTCGACCGAGGTGGGCGCGCTCGTCGAGCCCGCCCTCAGCACCATGGACGCGCCGGGCCCGGAGCTCGGCCGCCTCGCCGTGGAGATGCTGCTCGCGCGCCTCGACGGCACGGCCGCCGAGCTGCCGCACGCGCTGCTGCCCTGCCGGCTGCACGTGGCGGCGTCGACGGGGCCGGCGCCCGGCACCCGACGCGCCCGCCCGTGATCCCCGACCCCGCCGACCCGACGTCATCCGACCCGACGAGAGGAAGAGAGGAACCGTGAGAGACCTCGCACGATGGCTGCACCCGCTCCTGCTCGGAGGCGCATGGGGGAGCCTCTGGGCCGCCATCACCGCATGGCGTGACGGCCCGGTCGACGCGGCGCCGTTCCTCCTGGGCGCGGCGGTCGTCGCCGGATCGCTCGCGATCCCGGCACTCGCCCTCGCGTCACGGCCGCTGGTGTCGTACTTCTTCGGCTCATCCCCGCGGACCTTCGCCATCGTCCTGCTCCTCGTCCTGAGCATCGGAGGACCGCGGCTGATCCTCTCGCGCGAGGTCGGCTTCGACGCCCTGATCCTCGCGGCCGTCTCCGCCGCGCTCGCGACCGTCGCCGCGGCCGCCGCGCAGCGCACGCTGAGCCGTCAGACGCCCGACTCGCCGGACGGCCTCGACGGCGCTCGCTGACCATGCGGAGGCCCCGCGCCGGCGGCTCCGCTACCGCGGGCGCCCGGCCGGCCGGACCGGGACGGACCGCGTCGGCCGCCGCGCGCACGCGGCGGCCGACCGGCGCGGATCAGCCCGCGGGCGCCGGGGCCCGGTGCACGCGCGCGGCCGTGATCAACGCGTCGAGCAGCACGAAGCCGACCAGCGGGATCCCGACGAGCGGCAGGAACAGGCCCACGACGAGCCCGACGGCGACCACCGCCGCGATCCCCCACCACGGCGCCCGCGCGAGCGCGCCCGACGGGGCCGGACGGCCGGGTCGCGCGACGCCGGGGCGCCGCTTCCACCACATCAGGTAGCCGAACACCACCATCGCGGCGATGCCGAGCGCCGTCACCGCGAGCAGGATCTGGTTCGGCAGCCCGAACATCGACCCCTGGTGCGTGTCGACGCCCCAGCGCGCGAGCTTCGCGGGGAACGGGTAGTCGGCGAAGTCGGTGCGCCCGACCACTTGGAGGGTGCTGCCGTCGACGGCCACCTGGTCGACCTCGGTCGGGAAGCTGCGCTGGATCTCGCTCACCGTCCACGCCTGGCCCGCCGCCGCGGGCGGCTTGATCTCGACGAGGCCCGTGTTCACGTTCACGCCCCGGGCGACCCGGAGCACCTCGTCGAAGGTCGCGGGATCCGCGGCCGGCGTCGTCGTGGGCGCCGCCGTCGCGTGGTGCCCGGCGTGCGGATCCGCCGCCGAGACCGCGCCCGCACCCGCACCCGCACCCGGCAGCGCGGTGGCGAGCGTCGGCGTCTGCCAGCTGAGGGCGGCGCGGAGGTCGGTCACGTTCTGGCCGGCGAACTGCGACCACGTGATCCCGGTGGCCGAGAGGAACAGCGCGCCCACGACCAGCCAGACGCCCACGGACGCGTGCCAGGAGAGGATCCGCCGGTAGCCCGTCGCCCGCCGGTCGGGCCGCACGAGGTCGCGGCGGCGCGGCGACCGGCGCCAGCGCGCGACCCACAGGCCGAGGCCCGCGAGCGACACGATGCCGAGCCAGCTCGCCGCGAGCTCGCTGTAGAGGCGGCCGGGATCGCCGAGCCCGAGCGTGCGGTGGAAGTGGCTGATCGCGGTGCGCAGCGGGAGCGCGCCGCTCGTGCCGTAGACGGGCAGGTCGCCGCGGATGGACGCGTCGGCCGGGTCGACGAAGATCGCCCGCGACTGGCTCGGGATCAGGCCGTCGCCCGTGAACATGACGCGCGTGGTGTCGCCCGGGCCGGGCGCCGGGCGGACGGCGGTGAGGGTGCCGGATCCGCCGACCACCGCCTCCGCGGCCTCCACCTGCGCCGCGAGCGGGACGGTCTGGCCGGTGGCCGGGGCGCGGAGCTCGTGCGCGTAGACGACCCGCTCGATCGACGGCGACAGGGCGTAGGCCGCGCCGCTGAGGGCCGCGACGAGGATGAACGGGCCCACGAGGATCCCGGCCAGGAAGTGCAGGCGCAGCAGCAGCGGGAGGAACCAGCCGCGCTGCGGGCGGGTGATGGCCGGGGCCGCGGCGGGCGCGGCGGGCGCGGCGGGCGCGGCGGCGGGGCCGGCAGCGTGCGCGCGGTCGTCCACGGCGGTCATCGCCGGCCGCCCTGCTCCGGGCGGCGCATGCCGATGGTGAGGAGCATCACGGCGACGACGCCCACGACGAGCGCGCCGAGGCCGAGCAGGCGCGCGACCGGGTCGGTCGGGGCGGCGGCCGGCGTCGCGGCCGCGGCGTCCGCGGACGCCGACGCGCCGCCGGTCGCGCCCGTCGCCGTGGTGGTCGCGTCCGTCAGCGTGACGGTCGGCGCGGGGTGGTCGGGCTCGGCGCCTGCGGCGGGGAGCTCGGACCAGTCGGTGGATCCCGCCACGCACGTCTGCAGCGTCGGGAACGCCACGACGTCGCCGGCCGTGCCGTCGACGGGGAGCAGCGCCTCGACCTGCACGGTCGCGCGCAGGGAGTCGGGCAGCGGGGTGTCGGCCGTGTAGGTGACGGTCGTGCCGTCCGCCGCCTCCTGCTCGGCGACCGACCAGCCGGGCGCGAGGGTCGGCTTCACGGCCTGCACGTCGGCGGGGAAGCGGATCGCGAGGGCAGTGGTGGCGGATCCCTCGCAGCCGTGCCCGACCGCGAAGGTCAGGACGCTGAGGGTGGCGGGGGCGGTGGAGGAGGCGTCGACCTCGACGTGCGCGGAGGCCGCGAGCGGCGCGGACAGGGCGAGGCCGAGGCCGAGCGCGGCGCCGGTCGCGGCGAGCGCGCGGCGGCGCCCCGGCGGTCGGGCGGAGGCGGTCGGGCGGGTGGTGCGGGGCATGGTGGTCCTTCGGTGGGGCACGGGCGGGCCGTGCGGATCCGGGTGTGCGGGGGCGCGCGGCACCGCGGCGACGATCACCGGCGCACGGGGCTCGGGCGGTCGACGTCGGGTGCGCGGCGCGGACCGCGCCCGGATCCTCGAGGGATGCGGCGGGCGCGGATCAGGCGGCGAGCACGCCCAGCGGCGGGCCGCGACGACCCCGGATCCGCGCGGCGAGCAGAGAGACGGCGCGCGCCGGTCGCACGTCGGCGGCGAGGCGCCCGGGCCGGGGCGCGACGGCGGGCTCGGCGAGCGCGGCGGCCACGGCGACGGCGGCCGCGACGAGCGCGCCGACGGCCCCGGCGATCGCGCCGCCCATGCGCACGGCGAGCGCCCGGACGACGCGGCGGACGGCGTCGGCCCCGGCGCGCAGCGAGCAGACGCTGATCAAGCCGGCGATGACGTGGGCGAGGAGCATGGCGCCGTCGTGGCCCGCGGGCATGGCCATGGCGACCGGATCGGCGAGCGCGCGGGCGGCCTCGGCGGCGGCGTGCGCGTGTGCGTGGCCGGCGGGACCGGATCCCGCCGCCATGCCCCCGCCCGCCGCCATGCCGGATCCGCCGAACGTGAACGCCGTGTGCAGCACGCCCTGCGTGGCGCCGATGGCGGGCACGAGGTGGGCGATCGTGACGCGGCGGCCGCCGAGCGCGAAGCAGAGGACGATGCCCGCGACGAGCGCGAGGCCGAGGACGAGCGGATGCGGGATGCCGCCGCCGGCCGCCGCGTGCGCGGTCGCCGTGACGAGCGTGCAGACCAGCGCGGACAGCGCGGCGCGCCGCATCCGCTCCTGCCGTGCCTGCACCCGTCCGCCTCCCGGTCGTCCTGGCCAGGGTACGCGAGCGTCACGACGCGGCCGCACCGCCGGGCGCCGGGCCGCCAGCCGCTGCACGGCTGGGCCCCGGGCCGCCGGGCGCTGCACGGCCGGACCCCGGCCGCCGGCGGCACCGAGCCGTGGGTCAGCCGAGGGCGCCGTCGGCGGTGACCCGCTCGGGCAGGGTGTCGCCCGCCTCGTCGTCGAGCCGGAGGAACGTCCCCGGCTGCGACGACCCGCCCGCGGCGTCCGAGTCGGTCTGCGCCTCCGGGCGCGTCGGGTCGGGAGCCGCGAAGAGCCCGGCGGATCCGCCCGTCACGAAGGACTGGGACGCCGCCTCGCCCGGCAGGCGCGACGGCCGCAGGTAGAGGAGGTACGTGGATCCCGCCTGCATCATGGCCGCGGGACCGGGCTCCGCGGCCGTGCCGATCTGCCGCACGTCGACCGTGCCGCCGACCGCGACGCCGCCGGCGGCCTTCGGGACGGCCGTCACCCGCACCGTCGAGACGGTGGCGGGCGCGGTCGGCCCGAGGTCCGTCACCTCGCGCTGCGCGACGACGGTGCCCGTGACGATCTCGACGCTGTCCGCCGCGAGCGCGGCGAGCGAGTCGTAGTGCGTGTGGCGCGACCCGTGGGTGTGCGATCCCGGCCCCGCCGGCATCGACATGCCGTCGCCCATCGACATGCCGTCGCCCATCGACATGCCGTCGGCCATCGACGTCCCGTCGGCCGTCGGCGCGGTCGCGGGGGCCTCCGCCGTGCCGGCGCTGCAGCCGGTCAGCAGGAGCCCGCTGACCCCGAGGGCGACGGCGGCGAGGTGGATGGTGCTCGTGCGTGCGTGCATCTGCGTGCCCATCAGTAGAGGGAGTCGATCCCGGCGACCTCGTCGTCGGTGAGGCCGGTGACCCCGTCGTCGTAGGCCTGGGAGGCGAAGGGGTACATGACGTGGTCGATGCCGGTGACGTGCGCGATCCCCAGCACGTGCCCCGACTCGTGTTCCCACACCACCTTGAGCTCGTCCTCCGGCAGCGAGTCGTCGAGGTACGCGGTGTTGAGGTGCATGTCGGCCGACGTGGTGTGGAGGTCGCCGTCGTAGCGCCAGTGGGAGTAGCCCTCGTAGCCGTCGTCCCCGGCATCGATGACCTGCGCGCTCCACGCCGAGCCGACCGCGTCCTCGGTGGACATCGACACGTGCGTGAGCGCGGTGTACTCGGCGGCCGCGTCGGTAAGCGCGTCGTGGAAGCGCCCGCTCGGCACCGCGGACGTGTCGACCGTGAGCCGCGCGGTGGGCCAGTGCGGCCCCTCGTGGTTGAAGGCCTCGGCCGGCGCGGCGACGGCGACGGCGAGCGCGGCCGCCGCGGCGAGGCTCGCCGTGGCGGCCAGGGGGATGCGGGAGCGTCGTCGGGCGCGGGCGGGTGATCTCATGGGACCTCCGGGAGTGATGGAGCGGGTGCATCCCGGCGGTCCCGCCCGTGCGTCCCCGCGCGCTGAAGGTAGGGGCTCCACGCGCCTCGCCGCTCGCGTTCCTCCCAGGCGATTCCCGCGTCCCCGTCAGCGGCCGCTGTTCTCGTCGGGCGCCGCCGCCGGGATCAGGCTCCGGCGGGATCCACCTGCACCCACGCGCTGCCGTCGGCCGAGCTGCGCTCCACCGCGTCGAGCACGCGCTGCACGCGGAGGCCGTCGGTGAACGACGGCTGCGGCTCGCGGCCCGCGGCGATGTCGTGCACGAGGTCGCGCACCTGGTGGGTGAACGCGTGCTCGTAGCCGAGGCCGTGGCCGGTGGGCCACCATGCGGCGGCGTAGGGGTGCTCGGGCTCGGTGACGAGGATCCGACGGAAGCCCAGCTTGTCGGCCGGCGCGGTCGCGTCGTACAGCTCGATCTCGTTGAGGCGCTCGAGGTCGAAGGAGATGGCGCCGTCGGATCCGCTGAACTCCAGCCGCAGCGCGTTCTTGCGGCCGGTGGCCATGCGGGTCGCCTCGAAGCTGGCGAGCGCGCCGCCCGCGAGCTTCCCGGTGAAGTAGGCCGCGTCGTCGACGGTGACCTTGCCGCGCTCGCTCGACGCGACGCCGCCGAGGCCGCGCGTCTCGGCGAGCAGCGGGCGCTCCTCCACGAAGGTGCGGAGCAGGCCGCTCACCGCGTCCAGCCGCTCGCCGGTGATGAACTGCACGGCGTCGACGATGTGCGCCCCGATGTCGCCGAGCGCGCCGGATCCGGCCGCCTCCTTGTCGAGGCGCCAGGTCATGGGGCCCTCGGCGTCGGTCAGCCAGTCCTGCAGGTAGAGCGCGCGCACCTGGCGGAGCTCGCCGATCGCGCCCTGGGCGACGAGGTCGCGCGCGAACGTGATGGCGGGCACGCGGCGGTAGCTGAAGCCGACCATCGCGCGGATCCCCTGCGCGGCGGCCTTCTCGGCGGCCGCCGCCATGATCTCCGCCTCCTCCAGGGTGTTCGCGAGCGGCTTCTCGCACAGCACGTGCTTGCCCGCCTCGAGCGCGGCGACCGCGATCTCCACGTGCGTGCTGCCGGGCGAGCAGATGTCGACGACGTCGATGTCGTCGCGCTCGATCGCGGCGCGCCAGTCGGTCTCCGCGCGCTCCCAGCCCCAGCGGTCCGCGGACTCCTGCGTGCGCGCCCGGTCGCGCCCGACGACGGACACCATGCGCGGCGCCAGCGGCAGGTCGAAGAACGCGGGGGCGACGCGCCACGCCTGCGAGTGGGCGGCGCCCATGAACCCGTGGCCGACCATCGCGACGCCGAGGGCGCCTCCGGTCTCCGTGGCGGGCGCGGCGGGCTGCGTGTCGGACATGGGACTCCTTCGTCTCATACGGGGTGCGGATCCGCGTTCGGGTGATTCGTTGCGGCTCGCGTCAAATGTACGGGGGCGCCGCGGGGCGTGACAAGGCGGCGGCCTCGCCCGGCGGCGCAGTGCGCACGCGACGACGGCCGGACCCCCGCGGGGATCCGGCCGTCGTCGTGCGTGGTGCAGGTGGTGCCGTTCCGCTACTCCGCGGAGCGCAGGCGACGGCGGGCGACGAGCGTGCCCGCGCCGGCCAGCGCCAGGAGCGCGCCGAGGCCGCCGAGGCCGAGGGCCGCGGTGCCGTCGGTGCCCGTGACGGGCAGGGTGTCGCCGTGGTTCGCGGCCGGCTTCGTGATCGGCTTCGGGGCCGTGCCCGCGGGGTCGATCGACGGCGTGGTCGGCGCCGGGGTCGGGACGCCCGGGATGACCGGTCCGCCCGCGTCCTCGGCCGTCAGCTCGACGGTGCCGCCGAGCGAGAGGCCCGACTCGAGGCCCAGGACGGAGACCTTGTAGGTACCCGGCTGGATGTCGCCGAACAGGATGATCGGCTGCGCGAACGTGCCGTCGACGTCGGCGCGCACGAGGTCCTTGAGCGAGCGCGTGCTGACGCCCACGCCGCCGGTGGCGTCGCTGAGCTGGATCACGCGGCCGTCGGGCGCGGTGACCGTGACCTGCACGGCCTCGTAGCGGAGGTAGCCGGTCGCGGTGACCTTCAGGCCGCCGAGGAGGCTGGTCGCCTCGGCGACGGAGATCGGGGAGATGGTCGAGAACGACTCCTCGGCGCGCACGAACGGGCCGACGGGCGCCTCGGCGAAGCGCACCAGGCCGCGGATCTGGCCCTTGACCTCGAGGTCGAGGCCGACCTGAGTGACGGTGACGCTCGCGGTCTTGGAGTCCTGGAGCAGCTCGGTGAAGCTCGCGGGGAACGCGTAGGTGCCGTCCTCGCCGACGATGCCGATGCCGGCGATCGACTTGACGCCCACGGCGTTGAAGTAGCTGGCGGTGACGATGCTGCCCGCGGTGCCGGTGCCGGCGAACGGCACGGCCTCGTTGATCGGCAGGGCGACGCCGCGGTCGGGCGTGGTCCAGGTGAAGGGCAGCTCGACGACGGGGACGGTCGGCTCGAGCGTCGGGAGGCCGGTCGTGGGCGCTCCGGTCGTCGGGGCACCGGTGGAGGGGGCCGGCGTCGGGGTCGACTCGACCGGGGCGTCGGCGGCGGGGGTGGCGTCCTCGGCGGGCGCGGGCGTCGCGTCCGCCGCGGGGGCCTCGACCGCGGGGGTCGGCGTGGCGACGGGCGCCTCGACGGCCGGCGTCTCGACGGGGGCGTCGACCGCGACGGGCGTCGCGTCCACGGGGACGGTCGCGGCCTGGGCGGCGGGCGCCATCGCCAGGGGCAGGAGCACGAGCGACGCCGAGAGGCAGGCGCCCGCGGCTGCGCGGCGGAACGACCGGCCGCGACCTGCGGCGGGGGTGGGACGGGTCATGGCATCTCCAGTGGTGCAGACCGCCCGTGCGCGCCATTGCTGTGCCGCGACCGTGCGGTGGAAGGGACGCGCTCCGGGGTCTCGAGAACGCGGTGGGGAGGATCTGCTCCCCATCGCCGACTGTAGGGACTTGGGCTACCCACCTGGGGAAATCTTTGGCGCAGTGTGACGCGTGTGACTCGTGATCCCCGGAGTTACGGGGCGGACACGCGGGACCGACCCCCGCACTGGGGGTCGGTCCGCGCCCCCGCGGGGCCCGCGGCGCGGGATCGAGCCGGCGCCGGCGTCAGCGCGCGGGCGCCAACACGAGGTCGTCGCCGGACGCGACGAGCAGCACCATGCGGTCGTGACCGGCACGTCGTCCCGTCACGACGGGCAGGTCGAGCAGGGCGCGCGGGTCGACGGCGGCGCCGCCGGCGCCGGCCACGCGATGCGCGAGCTCGCGCATCGGGAGGCGACGCGCGGGCTCCTCGGCGAGCGCCTGCACCACGACGAGCTCGACCGGATCCAGCTCCAGCGGCACGCCCGCGAGCCATGCCTCGCCCGTCGCGGGATCCAGCACCAGGTCGCCCGCGGTCACCAGCGCGGGCGCGAGGCCCCGGCGGCGGAACAGGTCCCGCACGGTGCCGACCACCTCCTCGAGGCCGAACGGCTTCGTGACGTAGTCGTCGGCGCCCGCGCCGAACGCGGCGAGCCGGTCCTCGAGCGAGTCGCGGCCGGTGAGGAAGACCACGGGGGTCGCGACGCCCGCGCGACGCAGCTCGGCGACGACCTCCACGCCCGAGACGTCGGGCAGCATCATGTCGAGGAGCATCGCGTCGGGCGCGTCCTCGACGGCGGCGGCGATCGCCGCGCCTCCCGTCGCGAAGACGCGCACGTCCCAGCCCTCCATCCGCAGCGCGAGCGACAGCAGCTGCGTGATGGGCGCCTCCTCGTCGACCACGGCGACCTGCAGCGCGCGGGGCGCGGTGGCCGCGGCCGAGGCGGCCGACGCGGTGGGTGCCGGCGATCCCACGCCGTCCGCTCCGGCCCGGGGCCCGGGGGCGGGCCGCCTGTCGTCGGGGGCGGGGAGCGCGGGCACGGTCATGGGGATCCTCTCGTCGCCGCCGGGACCGTCGCCGATCCGGGGACGGAGCGGCGACGGGATCTCCGACGGAGCATGCGGCCGGGAGCCGCGCCCCCATCCTGGCGAGCGTCGCGCGCGCGATCGTCCTCCCCGGGGAGGATCACGGGCGCTCCCTACGCGCCCCACGGGTGGGGCACCGGGGACCACGAGGCGGCGCACGGCGCGTTCGGAGGTGGGCGTGTCCTCCGCGACGGCGACGACGACGCGAGGCCGCGGCGACGCGAGCGGGCGACGACGCCCTCCCTGCCGGCCCGCGGATCCGCGAGACTGATCCGCACGCCGACCTCACGGATCACCCCGCCCCGGCGTCTACCCGGTGTGGAGATGATGCAGCCGTTCGACAGGGTCGTGACCGAGCACGGCGCCGTGGTGCTCCGCGTGTGCCGGGCGGTGCTCGGCGGGCACGCGGACGCCGAGGACGCCTGGTCGGAGACGTTCCTGTCGGCGCTCGTCGCCTACCCGCGGCTCGGGCCGCGCGCCGACGTGCGCGCGTGGCTCGTCACCATCGCGCACCGCAAGGCCCTCGACGCGATCCGCGCCCGCGGCCGCCGTGCGCTCCCCGTCGACGAGGTGCCCGAACGGGTCTCGGACCTCGGCGTGCCCGGATCCGGCGACCCCGACCTCTGGCGCGCCGTCGCCCGCCTGCCCGAGCGGCAGCGGCTCGCGGTCGCCTACCGCCACCTCGGCGGGCTGCCGTACGCGGAGGTGGCGGCGATCGTCGGCGGCACGCCCGAGGCCGCGCGGCGCGCGGCGGCGGACGGGGTCGCGAGCCTCCGGCGGACGATGGCCGACGATCCGCGGGCTGCCTCAGCGGCTCGCGCCGCCGCCACCCCGCCCGATCACGCCGACGCACCCGCACCCGCCGCTTCACGCACCCGAGGAGGACGACCGTGACCGACCCCGACGACCGCGCATCCGACGCAGCCGGATCCGACGACCGCGCATCCGACGACACCGCCGCCTTCCTCGCCGCCGACGCGCTCGACCGCGCCGACCCGACCGCGCCGGCCCTCGACGCCCTCCGCCTCCGCCTCGCCGACGCGGCCGAGCGGGAGGACGCCCTCGACGTCGGCTTCACCACGATCGACTCGCCCGTCGGCCCGCTGCTCCTCGCCGCCACCGAGCGCGGCCTGATCCGCGTCGCGTACTCCCGCGAGGACCACGACACCGTGCTCGGCGACCTCGCGCGCCGGCTCGGCCCGCGGATCCTGCGCGCCCCGAAGCGCCTCGACCGGGCCGCCCGCGAGCTCGACGAGTACTTCGCCGGCCGTCGCCGCACCTTCGACCTGCCGCTCGACCGCCGCCTGTCGACCGGCTTCCGCGACCGGGTGCAGCGGCTGCTGCCGGAGATCCCCTACGGATCCACCCGCACCTACCGCGAGGTCGCCGAGACCGCGGGCAGCCCCGCCGCCACGCGCGCGGTCGGCACGGCGTGCTCGACGAACCCGCTGCCCGTCGTGATCCCCTGCCACCGCGTCCTCCGCTCCGACGGCACGCTCGGCGGCTACATCGGCGGCCTCGCGGCGAAGACGACGCTGCTCGAGCTGGAGGGGCGCCGCTGACGCGTGCCGGCGGCGCCCCGGTGGACGGGCCGCTCCCGCTGCCCTGTGCAGCGCGCACGCGGGCGGCCGGGCGGACCCCTAGATTCCACGAGCGCAGCGCACCCGCGACTCGGTCGCGGATCCGCCCTCGGGCAGCGCTGACCACCACCACTCCAGGAAGCAGGATCCCCATGCCCGACCGCCGTACCCGTTCCCTCCCCGCGCGCTCCGCGTTCGCCCTCGGCGCCCTCGCCGCCGCGCTCGCGCTCTCCCCTGTCGCGGTCACCGCGGCTCAGGCCGCGCCCGCGCACCACGGGACGGTCACGGAGTCGGTAGCGCGAGGGAAGGTCTGCTACAAGACCGTCTTCGGCGGCCCCGACCATCCCGGCAGCATCGGCGTCCGCATCTCCCACGACTGCGGAGCCCCCGGCCAGGCCTGATCGCGGCCGCGCGCCCGCGTCCCCCACGAGGCGGACGCGGGCGCGCGGCCCGGCTCCCTAGCGTGGGTGGATGACCGATCCGACGACACCCGGCGGCCCCGCGGATCGGCCCGCGGAGGACGACGACGACTCCTC
>Ga0308163_10000608_pt1 | contig 56569 bp, 57 predicted proteins | sample PhyTR1_FD_201037 | JGI IMG/M metagenome (GOLD analysis project Ga0308163, IMG submission 201037) | Phyllosphere microbial communities from UC Gill Tract Community Farm, Albany, California, United States - DLSLT.R1 | ecosystem: Host-associated > Plants > Phyllosphere > Unclassified | place: USA...
CCGGGATCAGCTCGCTGGCGCGGCGGTTGCCGTAGGTGATGGTGCCGGTCTTGTCGAGCAGCAGCGTGGTGACGTCGCCGGCGGCCTCGACCGCGCGGCCCGACATGGCGAGCACGTTGCGCTGCACGAGGCGGTCCATGCCGGCGATGCCGATGGCGGACAGCAGCGCGCCGATGGTGGTCGGGATGAGGCAGACGAGCAGCGCGATCAGCACGGGCACGCTCACGGTCGCCGCGGCGTACGAGGCGATCGGGTTGAGCGTGAGCGCCACGATCACGAACACGATCGTGAGGCTCGCGAGCAGGATGTTCAGCGCGATCTCGTTCGGCGTGCGCTGGCGCGACGCGCCCTCGACGAGGCCGATCATCCGGTCGACGAAGGTCTCGCCGGGCTTCGAGGTGATGCGCACGACGATCCGGTCGCTCAGCACCCGCGTGCCGCCCGTGACGGCGCTGCGGTCGCCGCCCGACTCGCGGACGACGGGGGCGGACTCGCCCGTGATGGCCGACTCGTCGATGGAGGCGATGCCCCACACGACGTCGCCGTCGCCCGGGATCGACTCCCCGGCGACCACGACGACCATGTCGCCGAGGGTGAGGTCGGCGCTCGAGACCTCGCGGAGCTCGGCGCGCTGGGCGCCGGGATCCCCGGAGGCGTCGTAGGAGGCGACGACGTGCGCCATGGTGCTGGTGCGGGTCTTCCGCAGGCTGTCGGCCTGCGCCTTGCCGCGGCCCTCGGCCACCGACTCCGCGAGGTTCGCGAACACGACGGTGAGCCAGAGCCACAGGGCGATCCCCGCGGTGAACGTGGTCGGCACGGAGCTGCCGCCGGAGGTGCCGGCGCCGCCCGTGAACGGCTCGGCGATCGCGAGGATCGTGGTGAACGCGGCGCCGACCTCGACGATCAGCATCACCGGGTTCTTCCACATCAGGCGCGGGTCGAGCTTGCGGAACGCGCCCGGGAGCGCCTCGGCGAGCTGCCGGGCGTCGATGGCCCGGGCGCGCGACGCCCGCTGCTCGGAGCCGGCCGCGGGTGCGGTGCCGGTCTCGGGGGTGATGGTGGTCATGATGCGAGCCCTTCCGCCAGGGGACCCAGCGCGAGAACGGGGAAGTAGGTGAGAGCGGTCACGATGACCGTCACCCCGATGAGGAGGCCGATGAACTGCGGCCGGTGGGTGGGCAGGGTCCCCGAGGTGGTGGGGATGCGGTCCTGCGCCGCGAGGGATCCGGCGAGCGCCAGCACGAACACGATCGGGAGGAACCGCCCGAGCAGCATCGCGACGCCGAGCGCCGTGTTGAACCACGGCGTGTTCGCGGTGAGGCCGGCGAACGCGGATCCGTTGTTGTTCGACGCCGAGGTGAACGCGTAGACGACCTCGGAGAGGCCGTGCAGGCCGCTGTTGAGGATCGAGGTGCCCTCGACGTCCTCGCGGACGGCGGGGATCGCGAAGCTCAGCGCCGTGCCGAGGAGAACGAGCGTCGGCGTGATGAGGATGTAGAGGCTCGCGAGCTTGATCTCGCGCGGCCCGATCTTCTTGCCGAGGTACTCGGGCGTGCGGCCGACGAGCAGGCCCGCCACGAACACGGAGATGACGGCGAGGATGAGCATGCCGTAGAGGCCCGAGCCGGTGCCGCCGGGGGCGACCTCGCCGAGCATCATGTTGAGCATCGGCATCATGCCGCCGAGCGCCGTGTACGAGTCGTGCATCGAGTTGACCGCGCCCGTGGACGTGAGCGTGGACGCGGAGCCGAACAGCGTCGAGGCGATGACGCCGAAGCGCTGCTCCTTGCCCTCCATCGCGCCGCCTGCCGCCATCGGGGCCGTGCCGGCGCCCTGCAGCTCGAAGAGCGTGAGGGCGGTGAAGGAGGCAACGAAGATCGTCGCCATGACGGCCACGATCGCGGTGCCCTGGCGGGTGTCGCCGACCATCTTGCCGAAGGTGCGGGGGAGCGAGAACGGGATGGCGAGCATCAGGATCACCTGGAAGGCGCTCGTCCAGGCCGTGGGGTTCTCGAACGGGTGCGCGGAGTTCGCGTTGAAGAACCCGCCGCCGTTCGTGCCGACCATCTTGATGGCCTCCTGCGAGGCCACCGGACCGCCCGGGATCGTCTGCGTGCCGCCCGTGATGGTCGCCACGTCCTGGAACCCGGCGAAGTTCTGGATGACGCCGCCGGCGATGAGGACCACGGCCGTGACGAGCGAGAGGGGGAGCAGCAGGCGGAGCGAGCCGCGGATCAGGTCGACCCACATGTTGCCGATCGTGCCGCTGCGCGTGCGGGCGAAGCCGCGGACGAGCGTGATCGCGACCGCGATGCCGACCGCCGCGGAGACGAAGTTCTGCACGGCGAGGCCGGCGAGCTGGACCGTGTAGCCCATCACCGCCTCGGGCGAGTACGACTGCCAGTTCGTGTTGGTGACGAACGAGACGGCCGTGTTGAAGGAGAGGCCCTCGGGCACGGCGGGGAGGCCGAGCGCGTAGGGGAGGAACGCCTGGAGGCGCTGCATGCCGTAGACGACGAGGACGCCGACGAGCGAGAACGCGAGCACCGCGCGGAGGTAGGCGGGCCAGGTCTGCTCGGAGCGGGGGTCCACGCCGATGAGGCGGTAGATGCCGCGCTCCACGCGGGAGTCGTGGCGCGACTCGTACATGCGCGCCATGAGGTCGCCCAGCGGGCGGTGGATGAGGACGAGGACCAGGACGACGGACGCGACCTGGAGGATCCCGGCGAGCGTGTCCATCAGAACCTCTCGGGCCGGACGAGGGCGTACACGAGGTACACGACGGAGGCGATGCCGAGCACGGCGGCGGCGAGGCCGGCGGCGTCGGCGAACGAGGTGATCACAGCTTCTCCACTCCTCGGCCGACGAGGGCGACGAGGGCGAACAGGACGATGGCGCCTGCGATGTACACGAGGTCGAGCACTGGGGGATCCTCCGTTGAGGGATGCCGCGGCCGGTCGGACGCGGGTGCCCGTCGGGGGCACGGAGGACGAGTAGACACCTCGCGATCGGGCGTCCTCACGCATCCATACGGTTCCCTCACGGGGCGGCGGGGAACCTCACGACACTCCTACGCGGGGGTCGGCGGGGCGCGACGCGGCGCCACGCCCCGGAGACGAGAAGACCCCGTGCGGAGAGCCGGGGCTCTCCGCACGGGGTCGGTGCTGCAGGTGGGTCAGCTGCCGTGGACGCTGTTCACCACGGCCCAGTTCGCCTCGGTGACGCCCGTGATCTTCGTGATGTCGGCCGGGGGCAGGAAGAGCTTCCCGCGCGTGTCCAGGCCCTGCACGTCGATCTGCTGGTTGTAGAAGCGCACCAGCTCGCGCCAGTCCTGGTACTCCTGGAAGCTCGTGAAGCTGTGCCGGCCGGATGCTCCTCCGGCGACGTTGCGGTAGTCGGCTCCGAAGACCGCGACCTCTCCTGTGCTGTTGCGGGTCAAGTACATCTCTTGCCTTTCCGGTAGGTCTTCGATCGCGGGGGGGATGGGGACGTCGAGCCGTGCCTGGATGAAGGGCACGGGATCGAAGTCGTCCTGGGTGGTGAAGTCGCCGGCGTGATCGCCGGTGCGCATCTCGAGGTGGAGGTGGAACACGTTCGTGCCGGTGCTGCCGAGGCGCCCGACGGTCTGCCCGCGGGACACCCGGTCGCCCGGGTTGACCAGAGGCGCGCCGTCCATGTGGGCGTACGTCGCGTAGATCCCGTCACCGTTGCGGATGGTGACGAAGTTCCCGAACGTGTAGGTCTGCGTCCCGCTCGCCTCCGCCGTGTACCGGCCTCGGACGACCGTGCCGTCCGCGATCGACAGGACCGGCGTGCCCCGGTACGCGACACCGACGTTGAAGTCGGCGCCTGCGTGCTTCCTGCCGTCCGGCCTGTAGGCGTCCCACTGCTGTCCGTACCGACGGTCCGGCAGCACCACGTTGGCGAACGGCCAGGTGTACGTGATGGCGGTCGCCGCCACGGCCAGGTCCGCGCGGGTGAACGACGGGGCGATGGCGAGCGCCGCGGCCACCCCGGCCATGCCGAGGACGACGCCCCTCCGGCCGACCCGCCCGGGGAGGCGTTCTCCTCCTGGTGGATCCTGTCCTTCATCGTCGCTGATGGTCTTCTCCTCTGTTCGAGCGAGCGCGGGCACGACTGTGCCGACGAGGGGACGCCCCCGAAACGGGGGCGTCCAGCTGGTCCCGGAATCTACCCCGGGCGCCCGGCGCCTCCCGGCTCGGCCGTCATGTTCATCACCTCGACATCCGGCGGCCCCGGATCGTCTCGTCGTGTTCCGATCCGGTACGCCCGCCGGGGACGGAGTCCACCTGCGCGGACGGATCCGGCGTCAGACGAGGTCGTCGAACGCGCCCCAGCAGATCGAGCTGCGGCCGCGCTGGTCGGCGAGGACGGCGTCGCGGAGGTGGGCCGGGATCCGCTCGCGCTGCCAGGTGCGCTCGGCGTCGCGGGCGGTGTCCTGCTCGGCCGGTGCAACGGCGGCGCTCGCCGCGCGGATCGCGTAGGCGGCCGCACCCAGGTCGTGCGCCGCGACGTGCGCGACCGCGACGGCCTGGCCGGCCGCGAGCGCGGCGAAGCGGGCCGGATCCGGCAGCCCCTTCGCGGCCGCGTTCGCGCGGAACGACTGCTGGTGCGCCTCCTTCATGGGCACCTCGCCGCGCACCCAGCCGCGCGCGACCTCGAGCGTCGCGCGGAGGATCGGGTCGCCCGGCCGCTCCGCCTCGAACAGCGGCAGCACGTGCTCCGCGCACGCGATGGCCCACGTCGCGAGCAGCCGGTGGTCGTCGTCGGTCAGCGTGCCGCCGCGGCGCACGGTGATGAGGGCGGGGTCGCGGTCCTTCGGGAGGATGGGCATGCGGGGAGCCTGGCAGCGGCCGGACCGTGGCACCAGGGTCGACGCGGAGGCGATCGATCGATCACGCGCCCCACTCCGCCACCACGTCCGACCCCACCTTCACGATGAGCACCGCGACCACCACGATGAACGCGACGCGGATGAAGCGGCTGCCGCGCGCTACCGCCATCCGGGATCCCGCGTAGCCGCCGAGCATGTTCGCGACGCCCATGCCGAGCGCGAGCGCCCAGAGCACGTGGCCCTGGGGGATGAAGAAGGCGAGGGCGCCGAGGTTCGTCGCGACGTTCACGATCTTCGCCTTGGCGCTCGCGAGCACGAAGTCGTAGCCGAGGGCGGTGATGAGCGCGATGATCAGGAACGTGCCCGTGCCGGGTCCGATGAGGCCGTCGTAGAAGCCGATCACGACGCCGAGCAGCGCCGCGATCCCGTGGTGCTTCCGGCCGGTGTGGCGGAGGGCCGCGACGTCGCCGAGCCGCGGGCGGGCGATCGTCACGACGGCCACGATGACCAGCGCCACCACCACGAGCGGCTTGAACACCGACGCGGGCAGCAGCGCCGCGAGGCTCGCGCCCCCGTAGGAGCCGGCCAGCGCGACGGCCGCCATCGGCAGCGCGGTGCGGAGGTCCGGATGCGTCCGCCGGTACCAGGTGACCGCGCTCGTCGTCGTGCCGAAGAGCGACGCGAGCTTGTTGGTCGCGAGCGCCTCCACCGGCGTGATCCCCGGCACGAGCAGCAGCGCCGGCAGCTGCAGCAGGCCGCCGCCGCCCACGACCGCGTCGATCCAGCCGGCCGCGAGCGCCGCGAGCAGCATGAGCAGCGCGACCTGGAGGGTGATCTCGCCGAGGGAGCCGCCGATGTCCACCGGGCGCCGGCTACTCGGAGGCGGTGTCGGCGCGCGCGTCCGCCGACTCGAGCGCGACCAGGCGGCGGATCTCGTCCGCCTCGACGTTCACGCCGAAGAGCGAGCGGCCGGGCTCGAGGACGCGGCCGGCGCTGAGGGGACCGATGTCCACGGGGTCGAAGCCGAACGCGTCCACGAGGGCCGCGACCGTGGCGCGCGCCCGGTCGTCGTCGCCCGCGACCGCGATGCCCTTGCGCCCGGGCGCTCCCGTGGGCCGGGGGCCCTCGTCGAGGTCGTGGTACCCCATGTGGTTGAAGGCCTTGACGATCGTCGAGTCGGGGAGGTGGTCCCGCACCAGCTCGCTCGTGGAGGAGGCCGGGTTCGCGAGGTCGTCGCGGTGGCCGTCGACCTCCCACCAGTAGTTCATGGCGTCGACCACGAGCTTCCCGCGGAGCTCGGCGGCGGGCACGGAGGGCAGCTTGCCGAGGGGGAGCGCGAGGACCACGACGTCGGCGCGCGCGGCCGCGTCGGCCGAGGTGGTGGCGACGGCGCCGGGCGCGAGCACGTCGACGATGAGGGCGATGCGCGAGGGGTCGCCGGATCCGGAGATGAGCACGGGGTGCCCGGCGGCGATCGCGCGGCGGGCGAGCACCGTGCCGACCTTGCCGGCGCCGAGGATCCCGACGGTCGCCCGGGGCGCCGCCCCCTCCTCGTCGTCGCGGCGGGCGGGGGCGTCGGGGTGCTGCGTCATGCCCCCATCATCCCCTCCGGCGACGGGGGCGGGCGGCGGTCCTGTCCGCGGGGCCCCGGCGCGCGTGCCCGCGAGCGCGCCGACGATAGGGTGGCGACGCAGCCGGGATCCGTCGTCCCGCCCGCGCACCCGACGGGCCGAGGAGGCGACATGCGCAGGATCCCCCACCGCGAGGATCCGCATGCCTGACCGCGCGCTCTACGCCGACGCGGCCCTCGCGCTGGAGCAGGCCACCGCATCCGGCGACGACCTCTGCGGCCCCCTCGTCGCGGCCATCGGCGTGAGCGGCGCCGCGGTCTCGACCCTGGGGGATCCGCTCGGCAGCGAGACCCTGTGCGCGTCCGACGACCACGCCGCCCGGCTGGACGAGATCCAGCTCGACCTCGGCGAGGGCCCGTGCTGGGTGGCCGCGTCCACGCGACGGCCGGTCCTCGAGCCCGACGTGCGCGGATCCGGCGACCCCGCCTGGCCGCTCGCCCGCCAGGCCATGCACGAGACCGGGCTCGGCGCGGTCTTCGCGTTCCCGCTCGTGGTCGCCGGCCTCAGCCTCGGCGCGGTCGACCTCTACTCCCGCACCGCCCGCGACATCTCCCACCAGCAGGTCACCGACGCCACGAGCCTCACGCGCATCGTCGCCCGCCAGGTCCTCCGCCGCGCGCTCCTCGCCGCCGACGACCCGCAGGAGGACACTGGATCCTGGGAGGGTCGGTTCTCGCGCCGCGAGGTCCACCAGGCCACCGGGATGGTCGTCGCGCAGATGGGCATCCCGCCGGCGGACGCGCTCCTGGTCCTCCGGGGCCACGCCTTCGCGACGGGGCGCAGCGTGCGCGACGTCGCCGAGGACGTGGTGGGACGCGTCCTCGACTTCACCCCGGACCGCTGATGCGCACCACGGACCACTCACCGCCCGAACGACCCGGAGGGACCACGCCGATGCCGGACACCCGCGAAGGACTGCTCGTCCGCACCTTCGTCAACCTCGCCGACTCGCTCGTGAGCGACTTCGACGTGCTCGAGCTGCTGCAGACCCTCGTCGACCAGGCCACGCTGCTGTTCGACGCGAGCGCGGCGGGCATCATCATCGGGCCGGACGACCGGCACCTCGAGGTCGTGGCGTCCACGAGCGAGCTCAGCCGCCTGGTCGGGCTGATGCAGCTCGAGGCCGGAGAGGGCCCGTGCGTCGAGGCCGTGACCACCGGCGAGGTCGTCTCGGTCGCGAGCGTCGCGGAGATCGGCGAGCGCTGGCCGGCCTTCGCCGCGCTGGCGGAGGGCGCCGGCTACCTCTCGGTGCACGCGATCCCGCTGCGGCTGCGCGGCGAGGTCATCGGCTCGCTCAACCTCTTCCGCGAGCGCGAGGGCGCGCTCAACGAGGCGGACGCGACGGCCGCGCAGGCGCTCGCCGACGTCGCGACCATCAGCGTGCTGCAGGAGCGGACGATCCGCGACAGCACGGTCGTGCGCGACCAGCTGCGGCACGCGCTCGACAGCCGCGTGCTCATCGAGCAGGCCAAGGGCGTCATCGCGCACACGCACGGGGTCGACATGGACGAGGCGTTCCGGCTGATCCGCCGGCACGCCCGCAACACGAGCGCGGCGATGCCCCAGGTGGCCGAGGGGATCGTGGCCGGGCGGATCGCGCTGGACCCGACGCAGGGGTAGTCCGCGGCTGGCGGCTGGCGGCTGGCGGCTCAGTCGAGCGTGCCGTCGAGGATCCGGTCGAGCGTGCCCAGCCCCTCCCACACGTGTGCGTGGATGCCGGCGCGGCGGGCCGCCTCCACGTTCTCGGGCTTGTCGTCGACGAAGACGATCCGCTCGGCCGGGGCGTCGAGGCGCGCGCACGCGAGCGGCCACACGTCGGCGTCGGGCTTGGCCATCCCGATCCGCGCGCTCGTGAGCACGTGCTCGAAGCGCGACCCCCAGCCGTCGCGGTCCTCGAGCACGTCGGCGAGCTCGTGCGGCGCGTTGGAGAGCACGGCGAGCCGGTACCCGGCGGCGAGGGCGCGGTCGAGCGCGGCGGTCGTCTCCGCGTCGGGCGAGGCCCAGCGGCGCCGCTCGATGGCGACGAGCTCCGCGAGGCCGTCGTCCGTGGGGACATCGGCGCCGACGTCCCGGGCCACCGCCTCCCAGAAGACCCGGGCGCTCCCGCCCCGGTCGTACTCCTGGCGGTGCGCGTCGAAGGCCTCGCGCACGCGGGCCTCGGCGTCCTCGCCGGCGACCCCCGCGGGATCCAGCGCCCGGGCCAGCGCGCCGATGTCGTCCGGCCGCGTGATGAGCACGCCGCCGATGTCGAAGAGGAGCCAGGGGATGGCGGGGTCGCGGTTCTCGGGCATGGGGCTCCAGGTGCGGATCGCGGGCGGGCGGTCCCTCGAGCATGCCCGGTCGGGCGGCGCGGCGCGCGCGTCGTGCCGTCGGCCGTGCGGATCCCGTGAGGGTCGCCGCCCCGCGCGCACGGCTTCCGTGAGGGCGGGCGCGGGCCGGGTCCCGCGGGGGTAGACCGGAGGCCATGACCCTCACCGCGATCCTCCCGTCGCTCCGCCGCAGCATCCCGGATCCGCTCGCCGCCACGCGCTGGCCCGTCGGCACCGTCGCCACCACGACCGACCTGCGGGTCGGCGACGTCTCCCTCGTCGCGCTCGCCGCGGAGCGGGGGACCGCCTGCACCGTGACCGCCCCCGCGGTCGAGCCGGGCAGCAGCGGGCGCGCCTCCGCGACGGCGCGCACCTCGGCGCTCGTGCTGCGGATCCTCGCGGTCGCGCCCGCCACCGACGACGCCCCGCGCGCGATGCTCGTCGACGCGGACATCGCCGGCCTCGCCTGCACGTGGGAGGAGGCGCGGCTGATCGGCCGGGCGTCGACCGCCGCTGCCCGCCCCGCGGAGATCGGCGGCGCGGCCGTGCGCCTGCCCGCCGACGTGGTCGCGGGCGACCTGGTCGTCGTCCCCGTGCCCGGCGCGGTCGAGGTGCGCGGGATTCGCGTGGTCGACGCGTCCGCGCCGGTGGTCGTGCCGCGCGCGGCGGCCCGGCTCGCGGCGGCGCCGGTGCGCGTCGAGGTGCCGGTGTCGGTGCGGGCGCTGTCGGTCGCGCGCTGACGGCTGCGGGCTGACGGTCGCGGGGGCGGGTGGCGCGGGTGGCGCGGGTGCCCGGTGCCGGGTGTACCGGTGCCCGGCTGCTCGCCGGCCGTCGCCGATCCGCCCGCCGCCGCCCGTGCGGCTCCCGCCCGGCCCTGTACTACACTCGATCCCGGTGGCGTGTCCGAGCGGCCTAAGGAGCACGCCTCGAAAGCGTGTGTGGGGGAGACTCCACCGTGGGTTCAAATCCCACCGCCACCGCCAGATGGATCCGGCACCGCGCCTCGTGCGCAGCCCGATCCGCGCGAAGGGCCCCGGGAGATCGGGGCCCTTCGTCGTTCCCGGGGCGTCCCATCGGGTGCATCCCCGGGCGCGCGTCCCCGATCCGCCGGCCGGCCCCGCGGATCCGCCCTCAGCGCAGGATCCCGATCTCCCGCGCCGCCGCCACCGCCGCCGTCCGCGAGCTCACGCCGAGCTTCGAGAACACGTGCACGAGGTGCGACTTCACGGTGGCGTCGGTGATGTGCAGGCGCGCGCCCACCTCGGTGTTGGAGGCACCGTCGGCGACCAGCCGGAGCACCTCGATCTCGCGCGACGACAGGCTCACGCGCGGGGCGCGCATCCGGGCGAGGAGGCGGCTCGCGACCGCGGGCGCCAGGGCGCTCTCGCCGGCCGCGGCCGCGCGCACTGCGGCGAGCAGCTCGGCCGGCGGCGCGTCCTTGAGGAGGTAGCCGCTGGCGCCCGCCTCGACCGCGCCGAGGATGTCGCCGTCGCTGTCGTAGTTGGTGAGCACGAGCACGTAGGGGGCCGCCTCGACCGCGCGGATCTGCCGGGTCGCGTCGGCGCCCGTGCGCTCCTGGCCGAAGCGGAGGTCCATCAGCACGAGGTCGGGCACGAGCGACGCGGCGAGCTCCACGGCCTCGTCGGGCGTGGCCGCCTCGCCGACCACGTCGATGTCGTCGACGACGTCGAGCACGGCGTGGAGGCCGGCGCGGACGACGGGGTGGTCGTCGGCGATGACGATGCGGATCACGACGGCTCGACCTCCAGGATCGCGGTGATGGTGGTGCCCCGGCCGGGCGCGCTGTCGACGTCGAGGGTCCCGCCGAGCTGCTCCACCCGCTGCGCCATGGCCCGCAGGCCGAACGAGTCGGTCGTGCCGGTGCCGTCGCCGACGCGCGCCGGGTCGAAGCCCGCGCCGTCGTCGCGCACGATGAGCGTGGCGTGCGCGTCCGTGACGGCGACGCCGATCTCGACGGACCGCGCGTCGGCGTGCTGGGCGACGTTCGCGACGGCGCCCTGCGCGATCCGGAGCAGCGCGGTCTGCACGGCCATCGGCAGCGGCGGGTCGGACGCGGGCACCGACACGTCGATCCGCAGCCCCTCCCGGCGCCACTGCGCGCCGAGGCGGCCGAGCGCGGCGCCCAGCCCGGCGTCGAGCGACGGCGGCGCGAGCTCGCGGATGAAGCGGCGCGTGTCGGCGAGGCCGTCGGCCGCGGTCGCGCGCGCCAGGCGGATGTGCTCGAGGCCCGGCCGGTCGCCGTCCGCCGCCTCCGCCGCGTGCAGCAGCATCTGGATGCTCGTGAGCCCCTGCGCGACCGTGTCGTGGATCTCCCGGGCGAGCCGCGCGCGCTCCGTCAGCACGCCCTGCTCCCGCTCCGTGGCGGCGAGGAGGCCGCGCGTCGCGATCAGCTCGGCGACGAGCTCCTCCCGCTCGGCGGACTCCCGCGCGAGCGCCCGGTAGCCGAGGCCGATGAGGAGCGCGACGCCCGCGCCGACGAGCGGCCCGATCACGCCGCCGACCGTGAACCCGCCGTGCAGCCCCAGCGCCACCACCGCGACGAGGGTCGCGACGACGACGGCCACCGGCCCGACCACGCGCGGCAGCACGTGCAGGTAGAGGAAGAAGAGGGGGAAGACGAGGTAGGCCGCATCCGGCTCCAGCACGAGGAGCGCGATCCAGGCGGCGGTGAGCGCGGTGATCCACCCGGCCCCCGCGGCGACCCGGCGCGACGGGCGCGCGGCCTGCACACGCGCGCCGAGCAGGTAGAGCACGGCGAAGGCGGCGGAGAGCGCGAGCGCGGCCGGCGTGCGCGGACCCTCGACGACGAGCACGCGCACCACCACGAGGGTGAGCAGCGTCGCGGAGAGCACGTGCAACCCCGTGCGGAGTCCGACGAAGACGGGGGTGAGGGTGCTGTGGGCGGCCATTTCCCTGAAGGCTACGGGCGGGAGGCGGGGAGCGGATCAATCGGAAGTTCGATCGGAGGACCGAACTCCTCCCCGATGGATGCGCGGGGCCCGACGGCGAGGCTCGTCTCGGTGGCAGGGAGGGTCCCGGCGCCGGAAGGATCCCCCGTGTTCGTCGCCCGTCGAGACCTCCGATTCGCCATGGGCCGGTTCGCGCTCATCGGGGCGGTCGTCGCGCTCATCACCCTGCTCGTGGGGTTCCTCGCCGGGCTCACCGGCGGCCTCGCGGAGCAGGACGTCTCCGCCGTCCTCGGCCTCCCCGGCGACCGGCTCGTGCTCGCCCAGCCGGACGCCGGCCAGCCGTCGTTCGCGCAGTCGTCGCTCGACGACCAGGCGGTCGCCGCGTGGCGGGGCACCGCGGGCGTCACGGCCGTGACGCCGGTCGGCATCGTCCAGGGCCGGGCCACCCCCACGGGTGACGCGGCATCCGCCGTCGCGGTCGCGCTGTTCGGGGTGCCGCACGGCGCCCCGGAGTCGACGGTCACCGACCTCGCGCCCGCCGCGGACGACGCGGTCGGCCTGTCCTCGGCCGCCGCGCGCTCCCTGCACGCGGCCGTCGGCGACCGGATCACCGTGGCCGGCACCGACTACCGCGTCGCGTCGATCGGCGGCGACGCCTCCTACAGCCACACGCCCGTCGTCGCCCTGACCCCGGCGGCGTGGGCCGCGGCCGACCAGCGGCTCGGCGGCGACGGCGACGCGACCGTGCTCGCCGTCTCCGGATCCCCCGACTGGGACGTCGCCCAGGCCGCCACCCGCACCGTCGCCCAGCCGGCGCTCACCAGCCTCGGCGCGCTCGACACCTTCAAGTCGGAGGTCGGGTCGCTCGGCCTGATGATCGCGATGCTGTTCGGCGTCTCCGCGCTCGTGGTCGGCGCCTTCTTCACCGTCTGGACCATGCAGCGCGCCGGCGACATCGCCGTGCTGAAGGCGCTCGGCGCGTCCGACGCGTCGCTCATCCGGGACGCGCTCGGGCAGGCCCTCGTGGTGCTGGTGCTCGGGATCGGCGTCGGCATCGCCGTGGTCGCCGGCCTCGGCGCCCTCGCGAGCGGCACGATCCCGTTCCTGCTCAGCCCGCTCACCACCGTCCTCCCGGCCGCCGTCATGGCCGTCCTCGGGCTCGCCGGCGCCGCCGTCGCGCTCCGCACCGTCACCCACGCCGACCCCCTCACCGCACTCGGGAGCAACCGATGATCTTCCTCGACGACGTCACCCTCACCTTCCCCGACGGGGACTCCCGCCTCACCGCGGTCGACCACGTCTCGCTCGAGGCGCCCGCGGGGGTCGTCACCGGCATCACCGGGCCGTCCGGCTCCGGCAAGTCCTCGATCCTCGCGGTCGCGGCGACGCTGATCCGCCCCGACTCCGGCCGCGTGGTCATCGGCGACGTCGACGCCGCGACCCTCAGCCGCACGGAGGCGACCGCGCTCCGCCGGGACGGCATCGGGATCGTGTTCCAGCAGTCGAACCTGATCCCGTCGCTCACCGCGCGCGAGCAGCTCCTCGTCATGGCGGAGCTCGGCGGCGGCGGATCCGCGCGGCGCCGCGCCGTCCGCGTCCGCGCCGACGAGCTGCTCGACGCGGTGGGCCTCGGCGCCCACGCGGGCAAGCGCCCCGCGCAGCTCTCCGGCGGGCAGCGCCAGCGCGTCGCGATCGCCCGCGCGCTCGTGCACGGCCCGTCCGTGCTCCTCGTCGACGAGCCCACGAGCGCGCTCGACCAGGAGCGCGGCGCCGAGATCATGGAGCTCATCGCCCAGCTCAGCCACGAGCAGGGCACGGCGACCCTGCTCGTGACCCACGACCTCGTGCACCGCGCCGCGCTCGACCGGCTCGTCACGGTGGTGGACGGGCGGATCGTGGGCATCGACGCGACGGGGCTCGGCCGGCCGATGCCGCGCACGGCGCACAGCGTCGCGACGGCGGGGTAGTGCGGGCGTCGGCCGGCGCCGGCCGGCCGGCCATCCGGCCAGGGTGGATCCGCGGCGCCGCACGGATCCCCCACAGCGACGCGGAGGATCCTCGTGCACACGCATCCGGCGCCGTCGCCCGCGCTCCCGTCGGGCCCCGCCAAGATGGGCGCGCAGGCTCTCCTCCGACCGAGGGATCCTCCTCCTTGTGCATCGAGATCGGAGCACCGCCATGTCCCACGACGTCAAGCCCTCGCCGGGCGCGTCCGAGCCGCCCGTCGCGTCCGCCACGGGCGCGGACGCCGCGCACCCGGACGCCGCGCACCCGGACGCCACACCCGCCGACGCCCCGCACGCCGGCCGCGCCGCCGAGCGCGGCGTCACCCCGGGCGTCCTGCTCGCGGCCGAGTGGTCGTGGCGCCTGCTCGTCATCGGCGTCGCGGTGGCCGCGGCCGTGTGGATCCTCGTCTCCCTCAAGGAGGTGGTCATCCCGTTCCTCATCGGCCTCCTGGTCTGCGCGCTGCTGCAGCCGCTCGTCGCGGCGCTGCGAAGGCGGCGCTGGCCGGCGTGGCTCGCCATCACGTGCACGCTGCTCGCCACGGCCGTCGTCATCGCGGGGCTCGTGCTGCTGCTCGTCACGCAGATCCGCACCGGCATCCCCACCCTCCAGCGCGAGGCGATGGACCGGTTCGAGTCCGTGCGCGACCTCCTCGCGCAGCCGCCGTTCAACGTGGTGCCGTCCGACTACGACGCGCTGCTCGCGTCCGCGGGCAAGGCCCTCGAGAACAGCCGCGAGGCGCTGCTCACCGGCGCGCTCGACGCGGGGCTCGGCGTCGGCCACCTCGTCACGGGCGCGCTGCTCGCCTTCTTCACCATCGTCATCGTGCTCATCGACGGCCGCGGCATCTGGCGCTTCGTCGTCCGCATGTTCCCGCGCCGCGCGCGTCCCGCCATCGACGGCGCCGGCCGCGCGGGCTGGGGCACGCTCTCCGCGTTCACGCGCGTGCAGATCTTCGTGGCCGCGGGCAACGCGGTCGGCATCGGCATCGCCGCGTGGCTCCTCGGGCTCCCGCTCGCCGTCCCCATCGCGGTCGTCGTGTTCCTCGCCTCCTTCATCCCGGTCGTCGGCGCCATCGTGTCGGGCGCGTTCGCCGTCGTCATCGCGCTGGTGTTCGTGGGGCCGCTCCAGGCGGTCATCATGCTGGCGGCCGTCATCGGCGTGCACCTGCTCGAGTCGCACGTGCTGCAGCCGCTCGTGATGGGAGGGGCGGTGCACGTGCATCCGCTCGCCGTGGTGCTCGCCGTGGCCGCGGGGTCCTACGTCGGCGGGGTCGCCGGCGCCCTGTTCGCGGTGCCGTTCGTCGCCACCCTCAACGTGATGGTGCGGTACATCGCCGGCGGCAGCTGGAGGGCGCCCACCCCCGCCGTAGGATCGTAGGGACGCACTTGCGGAGTCGACGGAGCCGCCCGCGCACGTCTCTACGGGAGGACCCCACATGACCGAGGAGAACTACTCGAATCCGGATCGCAACCTCGGGATGGAGCTCGTGCGAGCCACCGAGGCCGCGGCCATCCGCTCCGCCCCCTTCATCGGCAAGGGCGACAAGAACGCCGCCGACGGCGCCGCGGTCGACGCGATGCGCAAGTTCCTCGGCACCGTCGCCTTCGACGGCCTCGTCGTCATCGGCGAGGGCGAGAAGGACGAGGCGCCGATGCTCTTCAACGGCGAGCACGTCGGCAACGGCTTCGGCCCCGCGTGCGACATCGCGGTGGATCCCATCGACGGCACGAGCCTCACCGCCGCCGGCCGCATGAACGCCCTGTCGGTCATCGCGGTGAGCGACCGCGGCAGCATGTTCGACCCGTCGGCCGTCTTCTACATGGACAAGCTCGTCACCGGCCCCGAGGGCCGCGGCGTCGTCGACCTCGACCGCCCCATCGGCGACAACATCCGCGCGCTCGCCGAGGCCAAGGGCCTCGCGGTCGAGGACATGCAGGTGGCCGTGCTCGACCGGCCGCGTCACGCCGACCTCATCGCGCAGATCCGCGCGGCCGGCGCCTCCACCCGCCTCCTGCTCGACGGCGACGTCGCGGGCGGCATCAACGCGGCCCGTCCCGACTCCCGCATCGACATGTGCGTCGGCATCGGCGGCACCCCCGAGGGCATCATCACCGCGTGCGCCATCAAGGCGCTCGGCGGCGTGCTCCTCTCCCGCCTCGCGCCCAAGGACGACGCCGAGAGGCAGCGGGCCATCGACGCGGGCCACGACCTCGAGCGCATCCTCGACCAGGACGACCTCGTCACGGGCGACAATGCGTACTTCGTCGCCACCGGCGTCACCGACGGCGCGCTCGTCGCGGGCGTCACCCGCCACCGCGGCATGATCCGCACCTCGAGCATCGTGCTCCGCTCGCACTCCGGCACCATCCGCCGCGTGGAGGCCGACCACCTGGTCTCCAAGTGGTACAGCCCCGCGGCCTGACCGACGGCACGCGGACCCGACCATGACGATCCCGACCACCCCGACGACCCGGTCCCGGCCGTGACGCGCACGCCCCGCAGCCTGCTGTCGCGGCTCGCGCCGCCGGTCATCGCGATGGTCGGCGGGCAGGGCGAGTTCGCGTCGCCCGACCGCACGATGCGCCGGGCCGGCCGCCGCGTGCTGCGGCCCGGCGGCTTCGCCCCGCCGCCGCTCCTCCGCGGCGTGCGCGTCACCGCGCGGGTGGAGCGCGGCTGGCACGTCTACGAGGTCGCGCCCGCGCGCGCCGCCGGGGATCGCCGCCTCGCCCTCTACGCGCACGGCGGCGGCTGGACCCATGAGATCTCCCCGTTCCACTGGTGGCTGGTCGCGGGCCTCGCGCGCCGCACCGGCACGACCTTCACCGTGCCGATCTACCCGCTCGTCCCCTCGGGCACGGCCGCGGAGGTCGTCGAGCGCACGGCCGACCTCGCCGAGGCGCTCGTCGCCGAGGCGGGCGCCGACCGCGTGACGCTCATGGGCGACTCGGCGGGCGGACAGATCGCCCTGTCCGCCGCCCTGGCGCTGCGCGACCGGGGCGTGCCCGCGCCGCGCGACGTCGTCCTGCTCTCGCCCGCCCTCGACCTGTCGTTCACGGATCCGCTCATCGCCCGCATCCAGCCCACCGATCCGTGGCTCGCGGTCGACGGCCTGCGCGCCGCCGTGGAGTCGTGGCGCGGGGAGCTGCCGGTGGAGGATCCGCGGGTCAGCCCGCTGCACGGGTCGCTCGCCGGCGTCGGCCGCATCACGGTGTTCACGGGCACGCACGACATCCTCTTCGCCGACGCGCGCGCCCTCGAGCGGAAGGCGGCCGCGGTCGGGCACCCGGTGCGGATCCACGTGGAGCCGAACCTCCTGCACGTGTACGCGCTCATGCCGATCCCGGAGGGCGCCCGCGCGCGCGACGCGATGGTGGAGCTGCTCCGCGCCTGAGGCGCGCCTGCGCTCGCGGCCCGGATCGCCGGGCGGGAAGCGGCGTACGTTCGAGGAGCGGGCGACGAGGCCCGGTGCGCGGAGGGATCCCCATGACCAGGACACACAGGACGCTCGCGGTGATCGCGGCGGCCGCCACGGCGACGCTGCTCGCGGGGTGCGGATCCGGCGGCACCGGCGCGGCCGACGCCTCCTTCACGGAGGAGGCCACCGGCACTCTGAAGGCCTGGGCCTTCGACGGCGCGGACGACGTGGGGAAGGCCCGCATGCAGCACGCCGCCGACGCGCTCTCCGACGTGACCATCGACCTCGACTCCACCGCGTTCGACGCGCAGAAGTTCACGACCCGCGTCGCGAGCGGGCAGACGCCCGACGTCGTGCAGATGGACCGCCAGTTCGTGGCGACCTACGCGGCCCAGGACCTGATCCTCCCGCTGGACGAGTGCTACTCCGTGAACGGCGTGGATCCGGAGGAGCGCTTCTACGAGTCCGTCACGAACGACATCCGCTACGACGACGCGATCTGGGCCGTGCCGCAGTTCTTCCAGCCGCCGGCGATCCTCCTCAACGAGCGCGTGCTCTCCGCGGCCGGCGTGACGGCCGACCAGTTCAACACCTCGAAGCCCGACCAGCTCCTCGAGGCCGTCGGGAAGGTGTACCGGGAGTCCGGCGGCGACCCCGCGGTGCTCGGCCTCGATGCCGTGCCCACCAGCCAGGCCGCGCTCTGGATGCTCGGCTTCGGCGGCCAGCTCGTCGACGACGAGGGGAAGCCCACGCTCGACGACGCGTCCAACCTCCCCGGCCTCGAGTTCCTGAAGGAGCTGTCCGAGGCGCAGGGTGGCTACGCGAAGGGCAAGAGCTTCACCGACGCGTTCGACACCTTCGGCGACGGCAACCAGTTCGTGAAGGACCAGGTGGGCGCGCAGGTCGACGCCCAGTGGTACCTCAACGTGGTCGCGCCCTACCGCGACGCCATCGACATCTCGGCCGTGCCGTTCCGCGACCGCGACGGCGAGCCCTTCGCGGTGGCCGGCGGATCCGCGTTCGTGATCCCCGCGGGCGCCGCGAACAAGGACGCCGCGTGCGCGTGGATGCTCGACCTCACCAGCCAGGAGGCGTGGGAGGCCGCGGGCGACGTGCGCGCCGACACGGTCGCCGAGAACGGCGGCATCTACACGGGCCTGTTCACGGGGTCCCCGGCCGCCGACCAGGCGATCCGCGACGCCCACGTGGTGCCGAGCGGCGACGACGGGATCGACCAGGCCATCGCGACGTTCTACGACGTGGTGGCGGAGGGCCGGTCCATCGGCGGGTCGCCGGCGGGGCAGCAGATCCAGGGCGAGCTCCAGAACGCGGTGGCCTCGACGCTCCTCGGCGACAAGACGCCCGAGCAGGCGCTCGGCGACGCGCAGACCGCGGCGATGCGGGCCTACGAGCAGGCAGCCCGCTGATCCATCTGCACACGCCCTGACCAGGGCGCCCGGGTAACGTCGGATCCGGGCGCCCTCCCGCGCCCCCGGACGAGGGATCAGTACCCGGAACGCGACAAGACTGGCCGACAAGGAGCCGTCATGTCGTGGATCGTCCTCATCGTGTCCGGGGTGCTCGAGGCCGTGTGGGCCACCGCCCTCGGGAGGTCGGCCGGGTTCACGAAGGTCGTGCCGACCGTCGTCTTCGCCGTGACCGTCGTCGCGAGCATGGCCGGGCTCGCCTACGCGATGCGCGAGATCAGCACGGGCACCGCGTACGCCGTGTGGGTCGGCATCGGCGCGGCGCTCACCGTGACCTACGCGATCGTCACGGGCGAGGAGCCCGCGAGCGTCGTCAAGGTCCTGCTGCTGCTCGGCCTCGTCGGCTGCGTGGTCGGGCTCAAGGTCGTCGACACCGGGCACTGAGCCCGCGCGGCGCGGGCCCGCGGATCAGCCCTTCCGCCCCTGCGTCGCGATGCCCTCCACGAAGTAGCGCTGGCCGAACGCGAACAGCACGAGCATCGGCAGGGTCACGAGGAGCGCCGCGACCATCACGAGCTGGTAGTCGCCCTGCCCGCCGTTGGTGGGGCTGAACGCGGTCATCGCGTAGGAGAGGCCGAGCGGCACCGTGAAGCCCTCGACGCTGCCGGCGTTCAGGTAGATGAGCGACGCCTGCAGGTTGTTCCAGCTGGCCTGGAACTCGAAGATGAAGATGATCACGAACGACGGGATCGACAGCGGCAGCGCGATCCGCCGGAACATCCCGAAGTAGCTCGCGCCGTCGAGCCTCGCCGCCTCGAACAGCTCCCGCGGCAGCCCGAGGAAGAACTGGCGCTGCAGGAAGATGTAGAAGGCCGAGCCGAACAGGTTCATGCCGAACAGCGGGATCCACGTGCCGATGAGCCCGAGGTTCTTCCAGATGAGGAACTGCGGCACCATCGTCACCGCGCCCGGCAGCATCATCGTCGCGAGCACCAGGCCGAAGAGGATCCGGCGCCCCGGGAACCGGAAGTACGCGAAGCCGAACGCCACGAGCGCGCTCGAGATGGACACGAGCGCCGCGGAGAGCAGCGCGATCGCGAGGCTGTTGCCCATCCAGCCGAGGAGCGGCAGCTGCTCCCACACCTCGACGTAGTTCTGCGGCGTGAACGTGCGCGGCCAGAGCGAGTTGTCGAAGACCTCGCCGCGCGGCTTGAGGCTCGCGGCGAGCAGCCACGCGAACGGGTAGAGGAACAGGAGCGCGAAGCCCACGAGCACCGCGGCGATGAGGGCGCGGCCGATGCGGGAGCGCACGCGGCGGCCGCGGTCGGGGTCGCGGCGCGCGGGCACCGGATCCCGGCGGGGCAGCGGAGTGAGGGCGGCGGCGAGGCGCGGGTCGCCGGTCGCGCCGGCAGGCGGGGTCGCGGGCGTGGCCGGCGTGCGGTCGGTGACGGCCATCAGCGGTCCCCCTCGTAGTAGACGAACCGTCGGCTCAGCTTCACCTGCACGAGCGTGATGACCAGCACGATCACGAACAGCAGCCAGGCCATCGCGGCCGCGAACCCGAAGTCGAACGAGCGGAACGCCTGCTGGAACAGGTACACGCCGTAGAAGAGCGACGAGTCGGGGGAGGCGTTCGTCTGGTCGCGCCAGAACAGCAGGTAGGCCTGGTCGAAGACCTGCAGCGCCGCGATGGTGAGCACGACGACGTTGAAGAAGATGGCGCCGGAGATCATCGGCACGGTGATGGCGAAGAACTGCCGCACGGGGCCGGCGCCGTCGAGCGACGAGACCTCGTAGAGCTCGCGCGGCACGTCCTTGAGGGCCGCGAGGAAGATCACCATGGTGCCGCTCACGCCCCACAGCGTCATCAGGACGATGGACGGCTTCACCCAGGCGGGGTCGATGAGCCACTGCGGGCCGTCGATGCCGATCGCCTCGAGCCCCTCGTTCACGGCGCCCGTGTTGCCGTTGAGCAGCAGCAGGAAGACGCTCGCGGTGGCGACCGTCGGGGTCATCTTCGGCAGGTAGTAGAGGGTGCGGAAGAGGCCGGCGCCGCGGCCGAGGCGGGCCAGCAGGATCGCGAGCAGGAGCGCGAGGCAGACCTCGAACGGCACCGCGAGGATCGCGTAGAAGAGCGTGTTGCCGAGGCTCAGGGCCACGCGCGGATCCGAGAACAGCCGCTCGTAGTTCTCGGTGCCGACCGGGGTGGCCACGTCGGTGGCGAGGTTGTAGTCGCTGAACGACACCACGAGGCTGTAGAACATCGCGCCCAGCGTGAACACGAGGAACCCGACGATCCACGGGCTGATGAAGAGGTAGCCGGCCACGGCCTCGCGGCGGGCCATGCGGGAGCGGCGGGGACGCGGTGGCCGGTCGGCGGAGGCGGGGGCGGGGGCGCTCGTCGGCGGGCGGCTCGTCGTCGTCATGGTGGTCCTCGTCGACTGGTGGATCGGGGCGTCGTCGCTCCTGCTGCCGACCCTAGCCCGGCTCCTCCTCGGCGTCCCGGCCGTGCGCATGACGGACGCCCGCCCCCGCGCGGGGCGGGGACGGGCGTCGGGCGGTGCGGCGGTGCCGCTGCGGTGCGGCTAGCCGCGGCGGCGGCGGGCGCGCACGGCGAGCACCGCGACGATGCCGGCCGCGACGGCCGCGGCGCCGAGCCCCAGCTCGAGGATGAGGCGCGCGCCGTCGCCGCCCGTGCGGGGGAGGTGGCCGCTCGGGGGCGGCACGTCGCCGGGAGGGGTGGACGACGGGACGCCGGAGGTGGGCGTGGGGGACGGGGTGGGCGTGGATCCGCCGGTCGTGCCGCCCGTGCCGCCGCCGGTTCCGCCGCCTCCGCCGGTGCCGCCGCCCGTGCCGCCACCGGGCGTCGGCGTCGGGGCCGGCGAGGCCGAGGGCGCCGGGGTGGGCGTGACCACGGGCGTGGTGCCCGAGCCGATGGGCGAGGTGGTGCTGCCGCAGGTGGAGGCGACGAACGCGTCGTCGTCGAGCGTGACGGCGCCGTTGCGGGCGAGCGCGCGGCCGTCGACCGTGGCGCCGGTGCCGACGGAGATGGAGGTGAGCGCGAGGATCGACCCGGCGAAGCCCGAGTTGGTGCCGAGGCTGGCCGAGCTCGACACCTGCCAGAAGACGTTGCAGGCCTGGGCGCCGTTGACGAGCGACACCCGGCTGCTCGAGCCGGTGGTGAGCGTGGAGGGGGCCTGGATGACGAAGACCGCGGCGGGGTCGCCCTGCGCGTCGAGCGTGACCGTGCCCGTGAGGCCGAGCGGGCCGCCGGCCGTGTAGACGCCCGGCGTGAGCGTGGCCCCGACCAGGTCGGCGGGGACGGCCGCGGTGGTGGGGCGGCCGGCGGCGTCGACGTACGCGGCGGTGAGGTCGGACTGGGCCTGGCCGGCCGCGGCGTCGGCCGCGTGCGTGGCGCCGCCGACGACGCCGGGCGGGAAGCCCGTGACGGCCGCGTTCGGACTCGTGCCGAGATCCGCCGCGAGCGTGGTGAGGCCGGTGTTGGTGACGCCCTGGCCCGCGAGCACCGAGTAGGAGGCGGCGGTGCCGAGGCCGACGGTGGCCGTGGCGGCGAACGCGCTCGCGGGGGCGAGGAGCGCGGCCCCGAGACCGCCGGCGGCGGTGGCGGCGACGACGGCCGCGGTCAGCGCGACGGGTCCGCAGCGCCTCCGGGACGAGGACGAGGGCGTGCGGGCATGGCGCGACTGGGGCATGGGGCTCTCTCGTCGAGGTGTCGCCGTCCGAGGGATGGCGGGGGGAACCGCGACCGTATCGAGGGAGCCGCCGCCCGCGGGCGGGAAGTGCACAGGCGGTTACGGTGTGGGGGTGACCCTCCTCGCCGACGAGACCCCCGCCCGCGACGAGCTGCTCGACCTCTACGGATCCGTCGGCTGGACCGTCTACGCGCGCGACCCGGAGCGGCTCGAGCGAGCGCTCGCCGGATCCGACCTCGTCGCCACCGCCCGCGACGACGCCGGCGCGCTCGTCGGCCTCGTCCGCACCGTGAGCGACGGGGTGTCGATCTGCTACGTGCAGGACCTCCTCGTGCGGCCCGACCGGCAGCGCGGCGGCGTGGGCCGCGCCCTGCTCGAGCACGTGCGCGAGCGGTACCGGGACTGCGCGCTCCTCGTGCTCACCACGGACGCGGGCGGCACCGAGGACGCCGAGCGCTCGCACCCCTTCTACCGCTCGCTCGGGTACGTGCCGCACGGGGAGCAGGGGCTCGCGGCGTTCGCGCGGCGGCCCTGAGGCGGCGGGCCGGTCGCTGCGTCCCGCGATCGGGCCTCAGAAGCCGGCGTGGCGGCGGCGCTCGGGGGCCTCGATCAGCTCCACGGCGTCGTCGACGTCGAGCGCGTCGGGGAAGTTGACGCGGGTGAAGCGGCCGTCCGGGTCGTCGGGCGTCGTCGGTGGCGTGATCGCGGAGGCGCGCACGGCGGCGACGAGGGCGGCGGCGGCCTCGGTCGACTGGATCCGGCGCTCGCCGACCAGCAGCACGATCCGGCACCTCTTCCCCTGCCGCGTGCTGAGCGCGAGCACGACGCTCTCGGGCAGCGGCGGCGCGCCCTTCTGCCGGGGCCGTGACATCGGCGACGACTGCAGCGCCTCGACGCGCGCGCCGGTGAGGTCGGTGAGCGGCAGCTCCTCGCCGCGGAGGCGCAGCAGGCCGCGGGCGACGTCGATCTCGAGGGCGGGCGTGCGCCGGACCATGAGCGCGTAGATGGACCCGATCACCACCGCCTCGATCACGAGGATCGTGCCGGCGATGGTGAGCCACCCGCCGCCGACGGCCTCCTCCAGAAGGCGCCCGAGGCCGAGCCAGAGGTTGAGGAAGACGCCGCCGGCCAGGGCCATCCAGAACAGCCCGACCGCGATCCGCTGCCGCGACGTGGGCGCCGGGATCACCACCCAGCCGTCGTCGCCCGCGCTCACGCGGCGGCTCCGCGGCGGCGACGGGGCGTCGGGGCGGGCGGCGGCGACTCGATGTAGGCGAGGGTGCGCGGGATGTCGAGGTCCATCGGGAAGTTGACGTGCGAGAACCGGCCGGTCCGGTCGTCGGACGTGTACGGGGGCGCTATGGCGGATCCGCGCACCGCCTCGACGAGCGCGGCGCTCTGCTCGGGCGTCAGCGCCATGCCCCTCTGGGTCGCGACGACGATGCTGCAGCTGTCGCCGCCGCGGGTGAGCAGGCGCAGCACGCGCAGCGACGGCTTCCGGTCGTCGCCGGACTCGGGCTTCGCGCCCGTGAGGTCGGAGAACGGGACCTCGTCCTTCCCGATGCGGAACATCCGCCGCTCGACGTGCACGGCGGGCGGCTGCGTGCGGACGCCGACGATGACATAGCAGACCGCGAAGACGAGGGCGAAGGCCGTGACGATCGCGAGGATCCGCACGAACGCGGAGTCGCCGAGCCAGCCGGCGGCGAGGTCGGGCGCGCCGTGGAGCAGGGCGTTGCCGCCGAAGAGCGTCAGGCCCGAGGCGACGCCCGCCGCGAGCAGCAGCCGCTGGCGGGTGGTCGGCGGCGGGATCCGCACCCACCCGTCGTCCGCCACCCCTCGACCCTAGGGCGGCGGGCGCGCGGCGGAGGCCCGTCGCGGGCCCCGCCGCGCCCCCAGAACGAGGCGCGCGCTCAGCCCGCGGCGGGCTCGTCCCAGCCCTCCTGCGGGGTGTCGCACGTGCCGCGGAACACGTACTGCGAGGGGCGCTTGCGCTCGCGGCTCGACCAGTCGATCGCGGGGCGGCGCGCCTCGGGCGGCAGGTAGCCGAGCCGGTAGACGGCCATGAGCCGCAGCTCCGGCGGCACGCGCAGCAGCTCCTCGACCCGGGACCACTGCGCGCGGATCTCCATCGGGAACGAGATGAACTGGATGCCCATGCCGATCGCGGCCGTGGTCAGCCAGACGTTCTCCATCGCGGCGCCCATCGAGAACGTCGAGTAGAAGGACGCGAGGGACTCGGGGCGGTCCTCGGCGCGGTCGAGCATCACGCCGATCAGCAGCGGGCTGCCGGCGACCAGCCGGCGGTTCTCGCGGCCGAGGGTCTGCGGCACCCGGAGCGCGTTCATGAGGCCCTGCCCGCGCGGCGTGAACGCCTGCTTCGTGAAGGGGCGCAGCGGTGCCGGGAGCCGGTCGAAGAGCATGCCGTCGCGCCGCCGGTCCATCTCCTCCTGCGAGAAGCGGAAGTGGTGCTTGTAGCGCTCGAAGAAGGTGCCGTTCGACATCGTCTCGGTCATGCTCTCGCCGCTGATGTCGGCGATCCGCTCGATCGTCGCGCGCTCCTCGACCAGCACGAAGCGCCACGGCTGGCTGTTGAGCTGCGAGGGCGCGCGGCCGGCGACCTCCATGAGGAGCCGCTGGTGCTCCTCGCTCACGGGGTCGGGCAGGAAGGCGCCGTTGGTGGTCTTCCGGGCGCGCAGGACGTCGAGGAACTCCATGGGTCTCTCCAGGCGGTGAGGGTGCCCCAGGCGTACCAGGGAGCGGCGGTCAGGGCGACGACCGGGTGCCGGCGGGTGCGCGTGCCCGCGAGGGGGAGCGCGACGAGCGTGATCAGGGCGGGGGCGAGCGCGCGGGCGGGGTGGACGGTGGCCGGGCGGCGTCCGCGGGCGGCGGCGCGGGGCGGGCTGGATCCCGGCCACAGCGGCGTCGACAGCGCGAGCGCGGTGAGCGCGCTCGTGAGGAGGTACGCGCGGTGGTGGAGGCGGAGCTCGGGGCGCGGCGGGAGGATCCGGGTGGCCGCCGCGCTCCCGACGGCGCAGCTCACGAGGTAGGCGGCGCTCGCCGCGGTGAACGCGGCGCGGACCGCGGGCGAGGCGGCGCGGGCTCGGCTCCTGGTCATCCCGTTCGACGCTAGTCCGGCGTCGCCGAGGACGGCCGGGCCACGGCCGGAGCGCACAGCCGGGGGTGAGATCCCGGTTGGATGGACCCATGCAGACACCCCCGGCGCAGCCCGCGCGCCTGCTCCTCACCCGGCACGCGCCCACGTCCTGGAACCGGGAGTACCGGTACGACTCGCGCACGGACATCGACGTCGACCACGACGCGGCCGAGCAGCTCGCGCCCCTCGCGGCGCGGCTGCGCGGGGAGGGCGTGGAGCGGATCCTCGTGAGCACGCTGTCGCGCGCCCGCAGCACCGCGCGGATCCTCCAGGAGCAAGGCGTCGCGCCGGGCGTCGTGCCCGAGCCGCGGCCCGAGCTGGTGGAGCTCGACTTCGGCGGCTTCGAGGGGATCACGCGCGACGAGCTGCGCGGTCCCGTCCACGGCGCGGCCTTCGCGGCCTGGCTCACGGGCGAGGACGGCGAGCCCGCGGCGCCCGGCGGCGGCGAGACGTGGGCGGCCGCGGCCGTGCGGGCGCGCGCGATCCTCGACGACGTGGCGGCGGATCCGCGCACCACGCTCGTGGTCGCCCACGGCTACCTGCTCCGCGTGCTCTACCTCTCCGCGCTCGGGCGCTCGCCCGCGCTCACCCGGTCGCTGGTGTGGGCGAACGGGCAGCTGATCGAGCTGGAGCGCGACGGATCCGGCTGGCGCGAGAGCGAGGCCGCCCGGAGCTAGGGGGCGGCGCTCCGGCCGCGCGGCTCAGGCGCCTCAGGCGGCTCAGGCCGCGGGATCCGCGTCGGTGGCCGGATAGCGGAGCTGGAACACGACGTCGTCGAGCGCGCCCGTCCACACCATGTCGTCGCCGCAGCGCGCGAGCGGGCCGTCGGTGAGGTCGATGGCGTCCGCGAGGCCGAGGCCCGCGATCCACGACTCGACGATCTCGCGCCGCAGCTCCGGCGCGTACGCGTCGGCGTCGCCCGCGAAGTGGATGCCCTCCCACGGGCCGCCGAGCTGCCAGGCGAGCGGCGGCAGGCCGCGCATCTCGCCCTCGGCGTTCCACGCCATCGCGATGGAGGTCTCGATCGCCTGCCGCGTGATGCGGCGCTCGGTCGGGACGTGCTCGGGTGCGGTCGACACGGTCGTCTCCTCGGGCGGCCGGGTGGCCGTGCTCGGCGGGTGGGGATCCCGTCGCGATCCTGCCGCGCGCGTCCTGCGGTCGCCAGCCGGATGCGCTCCGCGGACAGGAACGGGAGCCCTGCGTCCCCTCATCGTATTTCCTCGATTGTGGGATGATGTGCCGGGCGGGTGCCGGGGATCAGCGCAGGGGACTGCGCGGACCGGGCACGGTCCGTCGCCGGATCCGGGGGGATGCGGTCGACGGCGCAGCGTCCGAAGCGAGGGGGATCCATGGCGTTCACGACCGCCACCGCACGCCGGGAGGACGACGTCACCGTCGTCGCCGCGACGGGCATGCTCAACATGGCCTCGGCCCCGGAGCTCCGGGAGGCCGTCCACGACGCGATCGCCGACGGGGCCTCGCGGATCGTGGTGGACCTCGCCGAGGTCGACTTCATCGACTCGTCCGGGCTGGGCGCGCTCATCGCGGGCCTCAAGTCCGCGCGCGACGCCGGCGGCGACCTCCGCCTCTCCGCCCCCGGCCCCCAGGTCGCGATGGTGCTGCAGCTGTCCAACCTCGACCGCGTGCTGGTCTCGTCGCCCACCGCCGAAGCGGCCTACCGTGACTGAGACCACGCGGTCGCTGACCCTCCGCTCGCCCGGCGAGGACGTCGACGCCGTGCACGGCTTCATCGCCCGCCTCTGGGACGAGCGCCCCGACATCGGCGCCCTCGACCGCATGGCGTTCGAGACGGCCCTCATCGAGCTCGCCTCCAACGTGATCGAGCACGCCGACCACGGCCAGGGCGTCACCTGCGAGGTGAGCGTCACCGTCGACGCCGGCACGATGAGCGCGCGGCTGCGCGACGGATCCGAGCCCGGCGACTTCCGCCTCACCCCCCGCGAGATGCCCGGCGAGGACGCCGAGTCCGGCCGCGGCCTCGCGATGGTCCAGCTGCTCTGCGACGACCTCTCCTACGAGCGCGTCGGCGCCGAGAACGTGTGGAGCGTCCGGCGCACGCGCGCCGAGCCCGAGGCCGACGGCGCCGCCGGGTCGCCGGCGTGAGCACCCCCTTCAAGCTGCCGCGGGTCTTCTCCTCGCGGCCGGCGCCCGCCTGGGTCGAGCGCATCGCCTGGGTGCCGCAGACGGGTCCGCGGGCGATCGGCCCGGCCGGCCCGACCGCGCTCGTGAAGCAGCTCCCGATGGTGGCGCTGTTCGCGCTCGCGGTGCTGATGACCCTCGTCGTGCCGACCCTCACGTTCACCTCGCCGCGCGCCCTCCTGATCTCCGTGGTGCTCGTCGCGCTCGCGACCCTGCTGGCCGCCGCCGTCGCGCTGCGCCGCGAACGCGCGCGCCTCACGAACCTCGTGCCCGCGCTCGACATGGTCGCCATCGGCGTGCTGCGCATCGCGACGGGCGAGAACGCCTCCATCTACGGGACCCTCGTGATCCTCCCCGTGGTCTGGTTCGGCCTGAACCCCGGCCGCTGGAACGTGCTCGTCGCGTTCGTGGGCGTCTACGTGACCTTCGGCCTCCCGCTCCTCCTCGAGCTCGGCGAGCAGAACGCGAACGAGCTCTGGCGCGGGTTCTACAGCGCCGTGGCCTTCGCGCTCGCCGCCTTCGTGGTCAACGAGCTGTCGCGGCTCACGCGGCTGAGCCTCGAGGCGTCGCGCGCCCGCGAGCGCGCGAGCCAGGAGGAGATGAAGCGCGCCTCCGTCGTGCAGCAGGCCCTCCTCCCCAAGTCGCTCGTGCCGCTGCCGGGATACCAGGTCGCGGGCGCGTGCCTGCCGTCGAAGGCCGTGGGCGGGGACTTCTTCGACTGGTACCCCGTGCGGGAGGGGCTGGCGTTCACGCTCGGCGACGTGATGGGCAAGGGCATGGGCGCGGGGATCATCGCGGCCACCGCGCGCGCCGTCGTCCGCAGCGCGAAGAACGTGCCGGATCCGGTCGACGCCATCGTGCGCACCGCCGACTGCTTCACCGCCGAGCTCGGCGAGACCTCGACATTCGCCACCGTCTTCCACGCCCGCGTGCGCGCGGAGGACCACACCGTGCTCTACGCCGACGCGGGCCACGGGCTCTCCGCCCTGGTCCGCGCCGACGGATCGTACGAGCGCCTCGAGTCGGCCGACCTGCCGGTGGGCGTGCCGGGCGCCTCGGGCTGGACGTCGCACGCGCTGCGGCTCGACCCGGGCGACCTCATCGTCACCTTCAGCGACGGCGTGCTCGACCTCTACGACGGCACCCTCGCCGCGGTCGACCGGGTGGCCGACATGGCGCGCGAGTCGACGTCCGCGGAGGAGCTCGTGGAGCGGATCACGGCGCTCGCCGCGGGCCAGTCGAACCCGGACGACGTGACCGTGCTGGTGCTCCGCCGGGAGGCGTGAGACCCCCCGGAGACGGGGCGCCCGGGCGCGGTCGACGCCCAGGACCCGCACGTACACTCGCGGCAGGCGCCCGGATCCGGGGGGATCGTGCGCCGGTCGGGTCTCCCGTCCGGTGCGGCCGGCGCCGCGACACGCAGGGGGACGACATGGCCATCCAGGAACCCGTCGCGCGCTCGGGCGGCGCCCAGCCGGCCGGCCGGTCGGCCGCCCGGTCGACCGCGATGCCGGACGCACTGAGCGGCGACGCCGAGCTGGCGCGGCTGCGGGCCGTGCACGACCTGCGGCTCGTCGGATCCGCCGCGGAGGAGCGCTTCGACCGCGTCACCCGCATCGCGCGGGAGCTGTTCGGGGTGCCCGTGGCCGAGATCAACCTCCTGGCCGACACCGACCAGTTCACGAAGTCGCCGCAGCCGCACGGGGTCTCGCTGCTCTCGGACCGCACGCAGTCGTTCTGCGACGTGACCATCCGCTCGCCCGAGCTGCTCGTCGTGCCGGACGCGACCCGGGACGCGCGCTTCGCGGAGCGCACGACCGTCACCGGGCCGCGCCACATCCGCTTCTACGCCGGGCGGCCGCTGCGCGCCGGCGGCCAGACCGTGGGCACGCTCTGCCTCGTCGACACCGAGCCGCGCGACCTCGACGCCGCGCAGGAGAAGCTGCTCGACGAGATGGGCGCGTGGGTCGAGCGCGAGCTCCGCGACAGCGCGGACGAGGAGGCGGCCGGCGAGATCCAGCGCCGGCTCCTGCCCGTCGACCGGCCGCTCTGGCCCGACTACGACCTGGCCGGCATCAGCATCCCGTCGCGCGGCGTCGGGGGCGACTTCTACTCCTGGGGCGAGGACGCCGACGGGCTCCACGTGACCCTCGCCGACGTGATGGGCAAGGGCGCGGGCGCCGCGATCCTCGCCTCGGCCGTCCGCTCCGGCTTCCAGGCGCATCGCGGGCCCGACGTCGGGCGCACGGTGCGCGGCGTGCAGTCCCAGCTGCAGACCGACCTCGACGCGACCGAGACGTTCGCGACGTTCCTGCACTGCCGGGTCGACGGATCCACCGGCCGATTCGCGTACGCCGACGGCGGCCACGGCCTCACCCTGGTGCTCCGCGCGGACGGCTCGCACGAGACGCTGCCGGCACTCGGCCTGCCGCTCGGCGTGGTGCCGGACGCCACCTGGACGACGGCCGCGGGCGAGCTCCGCCCGGGCGACCGCCTCCTCGCGTTCACCGACGGCGCGCTCGACCTCTTCGACGGCACGCTCGACTCGGTCGCGCCGCTCGTGGAGCTCGTGCGCGACGCCGCCGACGCCGCGGAGACGGTGCGCCGCATCGCGGACGCCGCGGCGGCCACGCGCGTGGGCGACGACGTCACCGCGATCTGCGTGCGGAACGCGGCCGCGGGCTGAGCGAGCGGCCGTTCGCGGGGGAGCGGGCGCGTCAGGCGAGCGGATCCCGCCGCTCGACCGGCGCCAGCGCCTGCAGGCTCGGGTGGTCCCGCACCGCGGCGATGCCCTGCGTGCCGAGCACCGTGATCACGGCCGCGATCGGCGCGTCGACGCCGCGGAGGCGCAGCGGCTCGGCGTCCGGGAACTGGCAGACCAGCGCCCACTCGCGCACCTCGGGGTAGACCGCCGTCATCCCGGCGTACCAGAACGCGAGCCACCTTCCGCCGACCTGGCAGAGGAGGCGGCGGTCGGAGATCACGAGCCGCACGGGCTGCAGCTCGCGCCACTGCTCGGCGGCCTCCGCCTCGGCGGCGTTCCGGCGCGAGGCGTTGCCGATCATCGTGGCCGCCATGCCGCCGAGCACGAACGCGGGGCTCCCGACGAAGAGGCCGCTCGAGCGCGTGTACGTGACGTCGCGGCCGTAGTAGCGCTCGTAGTCGGCCTGCACGTCGTAGAGGAGCACCTCGCCGGGCTCGAGGACGACGTCCCACACGGTGATCGCGGGCGGCGCCTCGCCGCGCAGGATCGCCGCGCGCAGCCGGCACGCCTCGGCCCAGCCCGCCGCGCTCCGGGCGGCGAGGTCCTGCGCGGCCGCGGCCTCGCGGGCGGGACGGGCGATCTCGTGGCGGACCCCGCGCATCATGCCGGCGAGCACGCGCGCGCCACGCACCAGGGTGCGCACCGCGGCGACGCAGAGGAGGAGGAGCACGAGCCCGGGGATGAGCGTCTCGGGGCGCGTGAGCACCGCCGGGTCGGCCACCGCGGTCAGGAGCGCGAGCAGCCCCATGCCGAGCACGAGCAGCGCGGGCCAGCAGAGCAGCAGCCGGAACCAGCCGGGAACCTCGCGCTTCACGACCGGCTCCCGTCGCGGGGCGCGGCGGCGGGATCCGGTGCGGCGCCCGGCAGTGCGCCGCCCGGCATCGGCACGCACGGCAGCGGCTCGCCCGCCTCCGTCGTGGCGGACGTGCGCGCGAACGGGCCGACGGGCGACATCAGCACGGCGAGGTGGTGGTCGGCGTGATCCCGCCACCACACGCTCATGCCCGTCGCGCCCTCGAGGCGGAGCGCCTCCCACGCGAGCCAGAGCGCCTCGAGCCGGGCGACGGCCTCGGGGTGGCGCCACCACTCCGGATCCCAGCGGTTCTCGCCGCGCGGGCTCACCTCGCGGCGGTAGGTCGGCGCGAGGACGCCGCGGACGAACGCGTCGACGTCGGCGTGCACCGTCCCCGCCTGCTCCACGGGATCGGCGCCCCAGCCGAACGCGTCGGTCACGACGCGGCCCCGGTCGGCGCGGCGGATCCGGCGGCGGATCCGGCCGCGCGCCCACCGGGTGCGGACGCCGCCGCCCGCGCGTCCGCCGCGGCGAGCGACGCCCGGATGACGCCGGCCTCGGGCCCGTCCATCCACGGCACGGTCGCGATCATGGACGCCCGCACGCCGGACGCGAGGAGCACGCCGCGGCCGCGGGGCAGCTCCGCGAGCTCGGAGGTGTCGAGGATCCGCCGCCGGTCGTTCTGCACGCTCGTGGACCGGACGCCGCGGGTGGTGGAGCTCGAGACCGTCTCGTGGTCGTAGTCGCCGATGAGCTCCGACAGCTCCCGCAGCCACTCGGCCTCCTTCACGCCGCCGAGGTACACGACCTCGTTCGCGGCGCTGAAGAGCTTGCGCATGCCCTCGCGGCCGAAGACGTCGACGCCCTGCGCGTACGACTGGAAGACGGACAGCACGGGGATCCCGCGGGAGCCGAGGTGCGAGTAGAGGTCGGGCAGGTCCTTCCACCGGCACACGTTCGCGGCCTCGTCGAGCACGCACACGAGCGGCGTGGACAGGCGCCCGCCCGGCTGCGTGCGGGCGAGGCGCTCGGCGGCCTCGACGATCGCGACCGTCAGCGCGGTGACCAGGGGAGCGGCCGTGCCCTCGCCCTCCACCGAGAGGGAGTAGAGCGTGTCGGATCCGCGGACGAAGGCGTCGGGGTCGAGCCGGGGACGGGGATCCGCCGCCGCGTCGCCGCCCGCAGGCGTGACCCACCGGCTCACGCGGCTGCTGCGCACGCACGACGCCATCTTGCGGGCGGTCGCGTACACGCCGTCGCGCTGCCGGGGCGAGGTGCGCGAGGCGCTCTCGACGTCGTCGGCGATGAGCGGGTAGCCGCCGCGGCGGAGCAGGGCCACCATCTCGCGCTCGTCCGGGTCGGTGAGCCAGCGGAGCACGTCGGTGATGGGGCGGCGGTCGAGCGCGGCGGCGAGGAGCAGGCCCGCGAGCAGGTCCTTGCCGGCCGCGTCGAAGAACGCGTCGCCGCGGTCGTCGGGCTCCCGGGATCCGGAGGCGAAGTGGCCGGCGAGCTTGGCGGCCGAGGTGTCGTCGACGACGGAGGACAGCGGATCCCACCACCAGGTCGGCTCCTCGCCCACGACCTGCTGCGGGTCGAAGACCCACGCGGTGCCGGCGCGGGCGCGGAGGTCGCGGGTGGCGTGCACGACGTCGGGCTTGTTCGACGTGGTGATGAGCGCGCCGGGCGCCGCGAGGATCGCGGGCACCACGAGCGACGTGGTCTTGCCGACGCGCGGCCCGGCGATGCAGACCGACACGTCCTCCCACGACGCGTAGAGCATGCCGCCGGAGCGGAGGTCGCGGCCGAGCGGCAGGCCCGGGCGCCCGGGGACGCCCAGCCGCGCGGCCTTGGCGAGGGACGCGCGCTCGCGCAGCTCGTCGAGGTCGGAGGTGGAGGCGAGGTAGCGGGCGCTGCGGTCGACGCGCGTGCGGCCGCGGCCGAGGCGGCGGATCGCGCGGGCGACGACGACCGTGAGCGCCGTGAGCGCGGCCGCGACGACCGCGGCGACGACGACGGCGAGCGGGGTCCAGGCGACCTCGCCCTTCTTGAGCGCGATGGCGACGGCGAGCGGATCCGCGGGCAGCGCCGCCCCCTCGCCCGTGAGCGCGTGCGCGGCCGCGAGCCCCGCCCACGCGGAGGCGAGGATCCCCGCGGCGATGCCGATCGCCCACGTCGCGATGACGGTGCCCGGGTTCGCGCGCCCGGGCTCGGCGCGGCGGTTGGTGCGCTCGGAGCTCATGCGGCGCCGACCTCGGCGGGCTCGAGGTCCGGCGCGAACCCGACGGCGGCCGCGGCCGGGGGATCGACCGGCCCGGCCTGCTCGGGCGGCCGGCCCGAGGTCTCGTCCGGCTCCGGGAACGACTCCGTCGCGTGCCAGGCCTTGTTCGTGTCGTTGATGTGCCGCTCCTCCTCCGTGAGCTCCACGTGCACCGGGATCCCCGGGTGCCCGCCGACCTTGATGAGGAACCGCCCGCGTCCCGGCGGCTCCTGGTCGGGCGACCAGCCGGGCGGGTTCTGCCACGACATCACCAGGTCCTGCTCGGAGCGCGACAGCGCCACCGCCTGCGTGAGCATCGACATCTCCGCGCGCGGCAGCCCGCCCGCGACGACCATGCCGGCGCGCTCGACGAAGCCGCGCGCCTTCATCCGGTCCTGCTCGTCGGCGAGCGCGAGGAGGTCGGACATCGTGTGCGTGATCATCGCGAGGCCCACGCCGCGCTGCCGGTTGAGGCGCGTGAGCGAGTCGATGCGGTCGACGATGCCCTTGCCCACGCGGAGCGCGCGCCACAGCTCGTCCATCACGATGAGGTAGTGCCGGCGGGGCTGGAGGCCCGCGTCGGCGAGGGCGGTCGCGACGTTCACCGTGCCGAAGCCCTGCGACCAGCACGCGAGGAGCACGGCGGCCTGGAGGTCGGTGTCTGACTCGTCGATGGACGACACGTCGTAGACCACCGGCCGGTCGTGCCGCATGGCCACGTCGGTCTGCTGCGCGAAGATCTCGCCGAGCCGGCCGCCGCGCGTGAGGCTGATGAGGCTCGCCTCGAGCCCGCGGGTGATCTCCTGGTAGCGCTCCAGGTCGCCGCGGTCGACGGCCACGTCGCGCACGGCGGGGTGGGCGTCCTGGATCACGCGCAGCAGGTCGGCGAGCACGGGCACGCCCGGGAACTCCGCGTCGAGCACGCGGAGGGCGGCGTCGATGATCGACTCCTCCACGTCGTCGGGCGCCTGCTTCCGGAGGATCGTCAGCAGCGCCGAGACCATCGTGTTGCGGCGCCCGTGCGCGTCGGCGATGAGGCGCTGGCGCTCCTGCTCGAAGCCGGCGGCCCGCAGCTGCTCGGCCGCCTCGATCGCGCCGCCCGGATCCAGCACGTTGAGGTGCCCGCGGCCGCGCCCGAGCGTGATGACCTGGCCGTCGAGCGCGTGCACCATGTCGACGTAGTCGGGCTTGAGGTCGCCGAGCACGAGCGGCAGGTAGCCCATGCCGTCGCCGCCCACGCACATGCGCCGGATGAGGGTGGACTTGCCGAGGCCGGGGAGGCCGAGGGCGAAGATCGACGGGTTCGAGATGATCCCGGACTGGAACCACGAGATCGGGTCGGCGCACACGGTCGCGCCCGTGTCGAGGTGGAGGCCGAGCGGCACGCCGCTGATGGGGCTGCTGGATCCCACGGCGTACGGCCACAGGCCGCACACCTGCACGGTGGTGCCGCGCCACTCCGGGGCGGGCTGCACGAGCACGGTCTCGCCGCGGGCGCGGCCGAGCCAGCCGCGCGGGGACGGGCGACGGTGGGAGCGGGCGGCGGTGCGGAGGGCGCGGCGCTCCGCCCGGGTCGGCCGCGGCGCCTCGGGACGGGCCTCGGCCTCGGACGCCGCGCGGGCCGCCTCGGCGGCGAGCTTCCGGGTGCGGCGGGTGGCGACCTTGCGGGATCCCTGGTCAAGCGCGGGCACGGCGGCTCCTCTCGTGGCGGGCGGCGGCGGGGGACGCGGCCGGGCGGGCTGCTGCCACGGCGCCGCAGCCGCCGGATGTTGTGCGCCGCGGCGCGCGCGGTCGGCGGATCACAGCTGGTCCCGGATGTCGTGCGGGATGGCGAGGTGCCGCGGCAGCACCAGGCCGAGCGGCAGGCCCGCGGCGAACGCGGAGTCCTGCGAGCCGTGCACCAGGCGCAGGCGGATGCGGGCCTGCGCGGAGAGGCTGTCGACGGCGGCGCGCGCGTCCTCGATGGTGGCCGGATCCTGCACCGTGGCCGTCACGACCATCCCGAAGTTGACGAGCCCCGCGCCGCCCGACTCCTCCGACTCGTTCGCGAAGGCCGCGATCACGTCCTTGCGCGATCGGCCGGTGGGGTTCTTCGTCGAGCCGACGAGGAACTCGGCGTCGCGCTTGTCGGCCTCGACGATGGCGGCGGCGCGCGCCGGGTCGATGGGCCGGTAGAGCATCGTCACGCGCTTGCGGGCGATGTGCCGGTGCGGCGCGAGCAGGCGGGACAGGATCGACTCGCCCACGTTCCCGCGCGGCGCCTGCGACATCATCCACGACACGGAGAGCGCCGAGTCGTGCCGGTAGGAGTCCCACGCGGCCTGGTGCGCGGTGGGTCCGACCTCCGGCCAGTACAGCTCGGTGGCCTGGCCGGCGGAGTTGGCCTGGTCGATGAGGATCGCGGCGGCGGGGTCGTACGCGATCCGCACCACCTCGCACAGGTCCTGCGCGGTGAGCGGCCGGGCGGCTCCCGCGCCCGTGGAGGAGAGGCCGGAGGTGAGTCCGGGCAGCCGGTAGGCGAGCTCGCGGCCCATCTCCTCGGGGCTGCGGCGGGCGGCGCCGGAGCGCGCGGCGCCCGCGAAGGTGATGGCGACGTACGCCTTGATGGTCGCGGCGCCCGCCGGGTAGGTGGCGACGATCTTCCGCAGCACGCTCTTGGAGAACTCCGATCCGCGGTCGTCGATGCGGCCGAGCACCTCGGAGGCGAGCCGCGTGCCGGTGTCCGGCGCGGTCTCGAGCGTGACGGACGCGGCGACGAGGCCGGGCTCGTCGGCGAGCGCCTCGAGCCAGGAGCCCCACTCGGCCACCCAGATGTCGACCTGCTCCTGGTCCACGAGCGCGGATCCGTCCGGCTCCGCCCCCAGCACGACGGTGAAGTCGTTCGTCGACGGCACCTCGATGAGCGCGAACGGCCGCCCGTAGGAGTCCTTCCACTCGGTGAGACGGGATCCCGCGGCGAGGCCCGGCAGCTGCGCGGTGCCCCACTCCGCGAAGCCCAGCGGCCCCGAGCGGTAGAGGTGCGCACCGCGGTTGCGGGCGAAGAGCCAGCCCGCGCGGTTCATGATCCGGATCATCCCCGACTCCCCGTGCTTGTCCTTGACCGCGACCGCGGCGAGCACGCCGGCGAACACCGCCGCCGTGATCACCCCGGCGACGAGTCCCTTGTTGGTGGCGACGATGATGACCATCACGGCCCCGGCGAACCCGAACATCGTCGGGAACATGCCGAGCCCGCCGACGCCGCGGGTGCGCGGCTTCCGCCAGTTGCCGTACGTGCGCGCGGTGGCGCGGCCCTCGATGGCGCTCATGGATCCGTGTCCCTACCTGGCCCCCGAGGGGCCCTCTCCCGCGGCGTCCTCGACGGCGCCCTTGGTGGCGTGCGCGGCCTTCTTGGCGCCCTCGGCGAGCTTCGCGACGCCGAGCGCGGCGAGCCCGACGGGTCCGGCGACCGCGGCGCCCGCGGCAGCGGCTCCGCCGGCGGCTCCGCCGGCCGCCGCGCCGCTCGCGCCGGCGCCGGCCTTGGCCCCGGCGGCCGCGCCCTTGGCAGCGGTGCCGCTGCGTGCGCCGGCGCTCGCGTTGGCGGCGCCGGAGGGTCCGCCGCCAGCGCCGCCGCCTCCGCCGCCACCGCTGTTCGAGCGGCTCGCCATCGACCCGGCCTGCTTGATCGCCCCGGAGGCGGCCTCGCCGGCTCCGCCCATCACGGCGCCCGCGACCGCAGCGCCCGACACCCCGCCGGCCGGCGCGACCATCGGCGCGATGAACCGCATCAGCGCGGGCAGCGCGACGAGCGCGATGAGCATGAGCGCCATGCCGGTGAGGATCGACCATGGCCCCTGGTCGTCCTTGGCGAACAGGTCGGTGCCGATGAGCCGGAACGCGGCGGCGTAGACGAGGGCGGCCGCGGGCTTGTAGAGGATGAACGCGGTGAGCCACCCGAGCGACTTGCGGAACCACTGGTTCCCGGTGGGCGTGTTCGTGAAGCTGGCGGTGAGCGGCAGGATTCCCGCGAGCAGCACGAGCATCGCGGAGCGGACCACCATCATCGCGATCTGCACGTACGTGATCAGGACGGCGATGAGCGCGAGGATGAGGATCCCGATGGCGCCGAGCGGCGACTGGTCCGTGAGGAAGATGAGCGCCCCGATGTTGCGGCCGAAGCAGTTGCCCTCGACGACGCTGACGTCGCAGTTCGTGGCGGCGTTGAGCACGCCGACCGAGAAGACGTCGCCGATCTGGACCGCGAGCTGGATCACCGTGAGCCCGATGGTCGAGACCATCACGAGCGTGACCAGCGAGCGGACCAGCTCGCCGATCGGCTGCGTGCGCTGCGTCCACGCGAGGCGGATCCCGGCGAGCACGACGGATCCCACCGCCATGGCGAGCACGATGTACCAGGTCGAGTTCTGCAGGAAGCCCACGGTCGAGCTCGACCCGTCCGGAGCCGAGTTCGGGATGACCCACGCGACGAGCGAGGAGGCGCTGGTGATCAGGAAGACACCCGCGAGCACGACGCCGAGCCGGCCCAGGCTGTCCATCCCGGTGTCCTCCGACCGGGCGCGCATGTAGAGCATCGCGAACCCGATGATCGAGAGGACGGCCACGATGAGCCCGATCCACGCGATGTACCCGAGCAGCGTGTCGAAGTCGCTCGCGACGGTCGAGTTCGGCGTGTAGCCGACGGTCGAGGAGTCGCCCTTCGAGAACTGCGGGCTCGGCACGTGCACCCACATGGTGCCGAGCGAGGCGATGACGCGGCCGTATGCCTCGACCGCATCGTGCACGAGCTGTCGGAGAGTGTCTCCGGCCGCGCTCACGACCACGTCGGACACCGACTGCTTGGTGCACTCTCCGCCGTTGAACACCCAGTCGGATATCGCTCCGCAGTTCGCTGCCATCCGCGATCAGACCCCCGAGAACGGGATGTAGCCCCCGAGGCTCGTGAGCGCGGACGGCTTGATGGGTGGACCGTCCTGCGCGAAGACGACCTTCCAATCGCCCTGCTCCCATCGGACGACCACCGGCATGCTGATCAGCTGAGGATCATTGCCCGAGTAGGAGAGCGCGAGGTCGACCGTGGCCTCGTCCCCTGAATACCGGTCGATCTTGAACCCGGACACCTGCGCACGAGAACCGCTTGTAGTGCCCTGTGACTTGGCGGTCGGACCTGCGGCTTTCGCCTGGTCCTTCGCGGCCCCGTCCGCGAGCAGCTCGTACAGGCGCGGGAAGTTGCGGGCGTCCGTGCTCACGGCCGTGAAGTTGATGCTCGCGAAGAGGGCACCGGCCGCCGTGTGCGCGAAGCAGGTCGTGAATCTACCGTCGTCTTCGGTCTTCCCCGGTCCGGTCGCGGTCGTGTCCCGAGGGGCGGCCATCGTCCCGATGATCTCCCACCGTGCCGTAGGGGCGGTGTCGAGCGAGCTCGTCTCCTCGTACCCCGGAAGGCCGCACACCGAGGCGGCGCCATCGGGGAGCGTCGACGCGCTCGGCGAAGGGGCAGCCTCCGAAGCTGACGTGGTGTCGCTCGTCGGCGCCGCCACGGGCGTCCCGCCGCCCGAGAACGCGCCCGTCGCCGCCGCGATGCCGCCGCCCACGAGGACGAGGGCGAGGAAGGCCGCGATGGCGATCCAGAGCGGGCGCTTGTGGAAGGGCGTGGCGGGGGTGCTCATGAGGATCCTCTCGGGGAGCGGGCGGCGCGGGCAGGCGGGCAGGGGAAGCGGGAGGTCGCTACGCGATCACGAAGCTCACGAGCGATGCGGCGCCGAGCCCGAGGAAGAGGCCGAAGCCGATCTTGATGAGGCGCTCCTGGATCTCGCCGCCCTCGTGCCGGTTGTTGCGGAAGAGCATCGCGCCGGTGGCGATGAGCGAGAGCACCGCGAGGGGGAGGAGCACCCACTTGGCGATGCCGATGATGCGGCCGAACTTCTCGGTCCAGTCGGCGGGGGCCTGGGCGTCGCCGTTGGGCACGTCGATGGCGACGGCGTCCATGGCGTGGTGGATGTGCGCGGACGCCTGGTGGACGGCGTCGAGCGCGAGGAGCGTGGGGGACATGCGGGGGACCTCTCGTGGAAGGGGGGGGGGCTAGCGGGGGGAGGCGGTGAGCTGCAGGTCGGCGAGGAGCCGCTGGTGCTCGCGGCCCATGTCGGCGGGATCCGCCGGGCCGAGGCGCCACGCGTCGATCCACGGCAGGGTCCACGCGCGGGGGTACCCGCCGGCGACGAGCTGCTCGAGCTGGCGGAGCTCCTTGGGGCGGCGGCCGGGCGCATCCGCCGCGAGCACGAGGCCGACCAGCTCGACGAGGCCGGCGACCTGGCCCGATGCCCACTCGCGGGCGACGCGCTGCGCCGCGAGGAGGCCGGAGTGGTCGGTGCGGGCGACCACGACCACGCGGGAGGCGGCGGATCCGGCGGCGGGCGCGGGCCAGGCGTGGTCCGCGGCGCGGGATCCGGCGGCGAGGCGCGCGAGCGTCGTCTCGCCGGCGCCGCCGTGGGCGCCGACCCACCACAGCGCGGCGGGCGCGGCCTGGGCTCGCACGGGCAGCCGGTCGGAGGTCGCGGGGGCGGCGACGGTGGCGGGCTGCGGGGCGCGGGGACCGCGGAGGCGCTCGCGTCGCGTGAGCGGCGGGGCCTCGATCGCGGGGGCGGGCTCGGTCGCGGCGGGCGCGCCGATGACCCACGGATTGCCGCTGTCGCTCATGCCTCGCCCATCCCACCCGCCGGGTCTCGTGCTCGCCTCACGCGTGATCCACCGGGTGGGGGATGTCGACAGGACGGTGCAGGGGTGATGCTGTCAAAGTGCTTGCGCGGGCGCAAGTGCTTGCTCCTGCTCGCATTTTCCACGAGACTGTCTCGCCGCCATCGACCCTGGCCGACCCCGCCGCGTCCGCGCGGCTCCTCTCCACATGGGCGGGCGGCGTCCCGCACGCACGATCCGCACGACGCCCCCCTCACGAGAGCCGCAGATGACCGACGCCCCGCCCGTTCCCGCGTTCCCCCGCATCGACGCCATCATCACGCCCACCGCCGGCGGCAGGGCCACCGGGGTCCTCACCGTCAACGGCGTCGCGACACCGTTCGCGGAGGCGGAGGAGGACGAGATCCGACGCGGCATCCTCCTCAGCGTGCGCGGCACCGCGGAGCAGATGCAGCGGGCGGTCCGGCTCACGACGCGCGACCGCTACGGGTCGCAGGCCCTCGCGGTCGGGCCCGACGGGACGATCGAGGCGCTCAGCGAGCTCGACCGCTCGGACGCGATCGCGGAGCCGGCGGGGGAGCCGGCGCCGGTCGGCGCCGCCGTGCCCGCGGGATCCGCCGCCGCTCCGGTTGCCGCGTCGACGGTCGCCGCGGCGCCCGCCTTCGCCTCCGCGTCCGGGCCCGCGTCCGTCGCCCCGGGCGCGCACGCGCTGGCCCCGGCCGCGCCGCCCGCCGCGGGATCCGCCTCCGCGCCCGCTCCCGCCGCCACCGCAGATCCGCCGCTCACCCGCCGTGCCGCCCGCCAGTCCTTCCTCACGCGCGAGGAGGTGGAGGAGCCGGCCACGCAGGGCATGCGCGGCACCCTCACGCGGCTCGGGATCCGCATGTCGCCGTCCGAGGCCGAGCGCCGCGAGCGCGAGTGGACCCGCCTCGTCAGCCAGCACTGGCCCGGCCCCCGCACCGTCGCGGTCGTCAACGGCAAGGGCGGGGTCGGCAAGACCATGTCCACCATCTGCCTCGCCTCCGTGTTCGCGCGGCACGGCGGCGCGGGCGTCCTCGCCTGGGACAACAACCAGACGCGCGGCACCCTCGGCTGGAGCACGGAGCAGGGGCCGCACGACGCGAGCATCCTCGACCTCCTGCCGCAGGTCGACCGGCTCCTCGGCACGGGCGCGCAGTCCGCCGACCTCGCGCACTTCGTGCACCACCAGACCCGCGACCGCTACGACGTGCTCCGCTCGAAGCCCGAGGTGCTCGCCACCCAGCAGCGGTTCGACGACACCACGGTCGACCTGATCCACGCGGTCGCCGCCAAGTTCTACCGGCTCGTGCTCATCGACTCGGGCAACGACGAGACCGACCCGATGTGGCTGCGCGCCATCGAGCGGGCCGACCAGATCGTGGTGCCCACCATCGGCGAGGCCAAGGCCGCGGAGTCGGCGGCCCTCCTCATCGAGGGGCTCGCGGAGCGCGGCGGGCACTTCGCCGACCTCGCGGAGCGCGCGGTCGTGGTGGTCAGCGCGCACAAGCACGACCTGGCCCCCGCCGAGCTCGCGAAGATCTCCGACGGCTTCGCGCCGCTCGCCCGCGACGTGGTCACGGTGCCGTACGACCCGGCGCTCGGCGCGGACGTCCTCAACTACGGCGCGCTCCGGGCGTCCACGCAGCGGGCCTGGCTCCGCGCGGGGGCGGCCGTGGCGCGGGGCCTCTGATGCGGGCGGGCGTCGCGCGCGGCGTCGCCCGGCGCGTCCCCGCCGCGCGCTCGTCCGCCGTCCGCGGGGCGGGTGCCGTCGCGCTCGCCGCCGCCCTCGCGCTCGGGGCCGCCGGATGCGCGAGCGTCACCGTGCACGACGACCGGAGCGCGTCGGGCGCCGCCGCGGATCCGCTCGCCTCGCCGGGCGTCGCCGGCGCCGCGGGCACGACCGGCGGCGCCGCGGACGCCGGCACCTCCTCCCCAGGCGCGACGGATGACGGCGCCGCCGCCGAGCCCGAGCCCACCGCCGACGCCGCCGCGCAGGCATCCGCGCTCGCGGCGGCCGACCGGGTCATGCGCACCTACGCGCAGCCGGGCATCGCCGAGGCCGAGTGGGAGCGGCAGATGACGCCGCTCCTGTCGCAGCAGGGCGCGGTCGCGTTCGTGCCCACCATCCCGTCGCGCCTCACGGCCCACACGGTCACCGGCACCGGCACGGTGATGCCCGCGCCCACCGCGTACGCGCTCATCGTGCGCGTGCCCACCGACGACGGCGACTACGACGTCGCGCTCGTCCGCTCCTCGACCACGGCCCCGTGGCTGGCGGACGAGATCCAGGCCGTCCGCGACAAGTGAACGGCGGCGGCAAGGGGGTCCTGATCCTCATCGGCACGCCCGCCGCGCTGATGGGGATGATCGTCTTCCTGGTGCTGTTCGGCTTCGGCGGCGACGACGCGTCCGCCTGCACGACGGAGGGCGCGGCGTCCTCGTCGACCGGCCCGCGCACGCCCGTCGACGGCTACGCGGGGGATCAGCTCGACAACGCCGCCGCGATCATGGACGCCGCCGCCGGGCTCGGCCTCTCCCGGCAGGCGCAGGTGCTCGGGGTCATGGCGGCGATGGGCGAGTCGTCGCTCCGCGCCATCGACTACGGGGACGACGCGGTGAACCCGGACGGCTCCATCGCCGACTCCATCGGCCTCTTCCAGCAGCAGTCGTCGTGGGGCTCGGTGCAGGAGCGCATGGACCCGACGTCGAGCGCGAAGCTCTTCCTCCAGCGGCTGCAGACCGTGAAGGGGTGGGACTCGCTCGAGCCGACCCTCGCGATCCACGAGGTGCAGATCAACAAGGACCCGTACCACTACCGGCGGTTCCAGCAGCCGGCCGAGGACGTGGTCGCGCAGCTGTCGGGCGCGACGGCTGCTCCGGCGGCGACGCCCGCCGCGTCGGGGACGCCGGATCCCTCCGCCACGTCCACGCCCGCCGCGCCCTCCGGCGGCTGCTCGGCCGGCGGCACCGTGCTGCCGCTGAAGGCGCCCTTCGACCAGACCTCCGGCTACGGCCCGCGCGTCAGCCCGACGGCGGGCGCCTCCTCGTGGCACCCGGCGAACGACTACCAGACCCGGGAGAGCGGATCCGCGTCGGGCCGCTCCGGCTACTCCTGCGGCTCGCCCGTGCTCGCCGCGCAGGCCGGCAGCGTGACCACGGCGGGCGGCTACACGGTGTCCGTCCGCTCGGCGGCGGGCTACACCATCAGCTACCTGCACATGTACGAGCAGGACATGGAGGTGCACGTCGGCGACACGGTGACCGCCGGCCAGGAGATCGGCAAGGTCGGGTCGAACGGGCCGTCCACGGGCTGCCACCTCGACATCCGGATCGACGCGCGCGGATCCACCGACGCCCGGGTGAGCGCGCTGCCGCAGTCGCAGACGCTGGGGGCGCCGGTGAGCGGCTACGTGGATCCGGAGGCGTTCTTCGGCGTGTTCGGCGTGACGCTCTGCGGCGGGGAGTGCCGGCATGCGACCGAGTAGGGACAGGCGGGTTGCGGTGGCCCCGGGGCGTCCGGCGATAATTGCGCAGGCGGGTAAATCCGAGCATCCCGCGCCGCACCCGACCGGAGCAGCACGCGCGCATGGCAGACCGAGACCCCTGGGACGACCTCCCGGCGACGCTGCGCTCGGCCGACCTGCAGCGGCTGCTCGGCATCGGCCAGACGACCGTGAGCCTGTGGTTCGCGAAGGGGACGATCCCCGGGCACCGCATCTCCCACTCCTGGATCGCGTTCCGGTCCGAGGTGCGCGAGTGGCTCGAGTCGACGTCGACCGTGCCGGTGCCGCCGCACGAGCCGTACCCGCATCCGCTCGACGCGTACCCGGACCACCTCACCCACCGCCACCTCATGGAGCTGTTCCAGAAGAGCCGTCCGGCGATCCTCGGCTGGCTGCGCGACGGCGTGATCCCGGCCATGCGGCCGGGCGGACGCTGGCTGATCGAGAAGGCGGCCGTCCGGCGGCTCCTCGACGAGACGAGCAACCAGCGGGCCGGCTTCGTGCCGAAGGGCGACCGCGCCGCGAGCTGACGCGCGCGGTGCGGGTCGGCGGACCCGGCGGACCCGGCGGACCCGGTGGCGCTCCGGCCGAGACCGGCGGGTGCCCTAGCCTGGCTGCTTCCCGCATCCGGATCCGCTCGATGGCCGCTCGGCGGTGCCGGGCTGCCGCGATGACGCGATCGTGCACGCACTCGAGCCGCCTCCGCGGCGACGGCGGATGCGAGAGGCGGAGCGCGCGGGATGACGTTCTTTCAGTGATGCGGTCAAGGAGGTCGTGATGGGTCTGTTCGATGTGCCGGCGGAGGTGCGCCCTGCGGAGCGCGCGCTGCGCGTGCTGCGACTGGTGGAGCTGGACTACCTGCGAGAGGTGCGCCGGCTCCTCGACTCCGGGTATGCCGAGGCGAAGCTGATGCAGGATCTGGCGGTGTTCGAGCCGGCTGATCGGGATCGCATCGCCGCGGCGCGGGAGGTGCGGGTCGCGGTCGACGGCTTCTCCGGGGCGACGCCCTACGAGATCTGCGAGCGGTATTCGGTGGGGATGCTGGATCGGGATCGGCTGGTCGATGAGCTGGTGCGGTTTCCCTACGTGCCGCGAGACGAGGTGGAGGGGTACGACGACCTCGTCGTCAATCCGCCGGGGACGTTCATGGACGTCTCCCGGGCGACCACGAATGACCTGTTGGACATCGAGACCTACGGCGAGGTCGTCCAGAGGCTCCACGTCTCCGGAGACTGAAGATGCCGGAGGACAAGGCCCTCGATCACCTGGCGACCCTGCGACAGCTCTCGCCCGAGGGCGGGCCCATCGCCTGGGACGCTCCGAGTGCCACGATCAACAACCCGAGATGGTGGGACGGGGGGAAGCCCACCCAGAGCCGACAATCGCTCCTCGACAAGCTGCAGAGGGAAGCGGTCTCGGATGTGCCGGATCTGCGAGCGGAGAGTCGCGCGATCGTCCTGGCGGGGCCGCCCGGTGCAGGCAAGAGCTCCATTCGTGAGCGCGTCCTCGGTCCCCGATCCGATCACTTCCTCGTAGTGGACGCGGACGATTTCAAGGAACGGCTGTTGCGCGAGGCGGTGGCGGACGGAAGCTACGAGTCGTGGATCAAGCCGGCCGCTGTGCGGGAGCTCGAGGCTGACGGGGAGCGTTTCCACCCGATGGAGCTGTCGTCACTGGTCCACGCGGAATCCGCGGCGATGGCGGACTCTCTTCGTCAGAACGCGATCGCGGAAAGGAAGAACGTCATCATCGACACGGTCCTGAGCTCGGACACGAAGGCGCGGCAGATCATGGGCGAGCTGGAGCGTGCCGGGTACGACGTGCAGGTCGTGGACGTCGAGGTGCCGCGGGAGGTGTCGGAGGAGCGGATCCGGACGCGGTGGCGCGAGGGCAACGAGCGCGCGGAGAAGGGTGACGGGCTCGGGGGCCGGTGGGTCCCGAGCGAGTTCGGGGCGTGGGTGTACGGGGAGCCGGGCGGAGGGTCGCGGCCGGAGGCGAACGCGCGGATGGTCGCGGAGGAGTCGCCGGCGGTGTCGCGGTACCGCGTGTATCGGAAGAGGGCGGAGCAGGAGCTGGCGGATCCGCGGGCGCCCGCGACCCTGGAGACGGACATGTCGCGGGCGACGCGGGGCGGGCCGCTGGTGCCCACGCGGTCAGGGCCGGTGGCGGAGGTGCCGCAGGCGCGGGCGCTGCCGGGGATCACTCGGACGGGCCGGACGACGCCTGCGCGCACGACACCGGGCCGGGTCGGGCCGGCGCGCGCGGACCGCGGGCGCTAGGCGGTCGCGCCCGTCGGGCTGGCCGCGTCCGCGTCCGAGCCCTCCGCGTCCGCGTCGGCGTCCTCCGCCTCCGCCCGCGCGTACTCCGATCCCGAGCGCGTCCGGAGCACGAGGCCCGCGTCCACGAGGTGGCGGCGGAGCAGGGCGTGGTCGTCGGTGAGGCGGACCAGGCGCGCGGTGAGCGCCCTCTCATCGAGGACCTCGTGCGTGTCCAGCACCTGGGTGACCACGTGCCGGAGCAGGTCGTCGAGGTCGGCCGGGGAGGCCGGCCACTGCGCGATGCGGCCCTCGCGGAGGAAGCGCTCGAGGCCCCGGGCGGGCGGCGTCGCGGGCTGCTGGGCGAGGATCGCGCGGAAGACGGCGTCGGGCGCGGTCGCGGTGCCCTCGGGGTCGAGCGCCACGAGGCCGGATCCGGTGAGCGCGGTCGCGGCCTTCCGCCAACGCGCCGGGGACAGGTGCGCGAGGGCGTCGTCGAGCGAGGATCCGAGCACGACGCGCGCGTACGCCGCCCGCATCTCCGCGTCGGCGAGCACGGCGGCGATGCGGCGCGGGTCGATGTGGTCCATGCCCCCATCCTGCCCGGCGCCTTCCGGCCTGCCGACTGCGCCGATACGGTCGGGACATGACCGTCCTCCGCCTGATCGGCCGCATCCTCACGCGCGCGATCTACGTGCTCGGCAAGGCCCGCATGACCGGAGACGGCCAGAACCCGTCGAACGGCGATGCGATGGGGTTCGACAGGCCGCAGGAGTACCGGCCCTGACGCCTGCGCTCCACGCACGACGGCCCCCGTCCTCACCAGGAGGACGGGGGCCGTCGCGTCGTGCGGGAGCGGATCAGCTCGCGTCGGAGACCGCCGCGTTGATCGCGGTCGGGGCGTCGTACTCCTTGTCGGCGATCTTCTTGAGCGCGTCGAGCGCGTCGGAGTCGGCGCCCGACTCCTCCGCCTTCTTCACGATCGCGTCCTTCGACGCCGGGTAGTCGAGGCCGCTGAGGTGCTTCTGGAGCTCGATGGGGTTGATGGCCATGGGGTGTCCTCTCGTCGGTGATCAGGAGCGGTCGGCGCGGAGATCCGCACCGCCCACGGATCGAGTCGACTCCTCCGGCGGCACGTCGCCTAGGTGCTCTTCCTGGGGATCCGGCGACCCGGGCGGATCCGGCTGCTCCACCTGCTCCTCCGCGAACACCACGTCGAACGCGTCCACCTCGCGGACGGGCAGCGTGGTCGGCGCCTCGAGGTGCACGGCGCCGCTCGGGACGATGCCCGCGCCGCCGAAGCGCTCCATCACCCGCCATTGCGCGGCGACGTCCTCCCCGGAGTGCCGCTCGGGCAGCCGCTCCCAGAAGTCGAAGCCGCCGGTCTCCACGAGCGCGCTCCGGCGGTAGAGCACGCAGCCGCCGACCCACGCGATCCGGTAGGCGAGCCAGGTGTCGACCTCGAGGTCGAGGTCGGCGGCGATGTGGGCGAGGTTCGCGGCGTTGTGCAGCGGCCAGCGGTCGAAGGCCGGGGTGCCGCGGCGGATGCGCTCCGGTTCGACCGCGTCGCCCCACGGCGTGAAGGCGGCGGCCTCGTGCGCCCGGCGGTCGTCGAGGTAGCTGAGGCCCTGCACGGCGGCGCCCACGAAGCCGATGTCGAGCGCGTCGAGGGCGTCGTGCATCCGCCGGAGCATGCCGGGCTCGAGCCACACGTCGTCGTCGAGGAACAGCACGGCGTCGGCGGTGGCGCGCGCGAGCAGCGACGCCCGGTGCTCCGCGATCCCGCGGCGCGGCAGGTGCGCCACCACCTCGACCTCGCGGCCCTGCGCTCGGAGCACGCGGACCATGCCCTGCACGCTGGGCTCGACGGACGCGCGGAAGCCGTCGGACTGGTCGCTCACGACCACGCGGAACGGCGGGTCGTCCTGCCCGGCGAGGCCCGAGAGCGTGACGGCGAGCTCGGCCGCGCGGCCGGCGCTCGGGATCAGCACGTCGATCCGCGGGGCGTCCGGGGCGCGGCGGGCTCCCCACTCGCCGGACCAGCGGCGGCTGCGACGGCCGGTGCCCGTGCCCGTGCCCGGGCTCGCGCCCGCGCCTGCACCGGCGGGCATCAGGGGCCGCCCGGAGCGGGCTCCGGTTCCGTCTCGGGGGCCGTGGGGTCGGGAGCCGGCGCAGGCGCGGATGCCGACGTCGCCGTGCCCGCCGGCCGGGTGAAGCCGGGGTCGGGCGCCGACGCGCGGATCCGGTCCACCATCGAGCTCGTCGACTGCGACGGCACGTAGCCGAGGATCGACACCTCGCCGCCGTACCCGCGCACGACCGCGGTCTCGTCGAGCATCTCCGGCGTGTAGTCGCCGCCCTTCGCGTACACGTCGGGCTGCACCGCCTCGAGCAGCGGGATCGGGGTGTCGGTGTCGAAGACGGTGATCACGTCGACGCACGACAGCTCGGCGAGCACGCCCGCGCGGTCCTCGGCCGTGTTCACCGGCCGGTCGGATCCCTTCAGCCGCCGCACGGAGTCGTCGCTGTTGAGTGCCACCACGAGCACGTCGCCGAGCCGCTTGGCCTGGCGGAGGTAGGTCGTGTGGCCGCGGTGCAGCACGTCGAAGCAGCCGTTGGTGAAGACGATCCGGCGGCCCTTCTCGCGCTCGGCGGCCACGAGGTCCACGAGCTCGCCCTGCGACACGGTGCGCGAGCGCGTCTCGCCGAGGTGGTCGGCGAGGGTCGCGGCGGAGCAGACGGAGGTGCCGGGGAGGCGCACGACCACGTCGGCCGCGGCCTGCGCGAAGTCGGCGCTCACGGCGAGCGGCAGGCCCACGGCGCGCGCGAGCGTGAGGGCGGCGACGAAGGTGTCGCCCGCGCCGGACGCCTGCTTCTCCGGCACCGGGTGCGCGCGCGTGCGGTACGGCTCGCCGGCGCCGAGCACCACGGTGCCGTCGCGGTCGAGCGTGATGACGGCGGTCGCGGATCCGGATGCGGCGAGCACGGCGTCGGCGAGCCCCGCGATGACGGCGGCCCGGTCCTCGTCGCGCGCGAGCGGCCGGTCGATGAGGCGGCTCGCCTCGCCCGCGTTCGGCGTGATGAGGTCGGGTCGGAGCGGCGCCCAGATGGCGGGATCATGCGCGTCGACCACCGTGAGGCCGGGGCGGCTCGACCGGGCGGCGAGCGACTCGAGCACCACGCCGTGCAGCGTGCCGGTGCCGTAGTCGGAGACGATCTCGGCGTCCGCGTCGGCCGTGGCCTCGAGGGCGGCGCGGGCGAGGGCGCGCGCGTCGTCGCGGTGCACGGATCCGCGGTGCACGTCGTCGACCCGCACGATCACCTGGTCGTCGCCCACGATGCGGGTCTTGGTGGTGGTGCGCAGGCGCGGCGAGTGCACGAGCCCGGTGACGTCGACGCCGGCCGCGACGAGCAGGTCGCGCACGCGGTCGCCGGCGGCGTCCTGGCCGACGAGGCCGACCATCCGCACGGTGCCGCCGAGGCTCGCGAGGTTGACGGCCGTGTTCGCGGCGCCGCCGAGCGACTGGATCCGCTCGGTCACGTCCACGACGGGCGCCGGCGCCTCACGGGTCATCCGGTCGCTGTGGCCGCGCCACCACTCGTCGAGGATCACGTCGCCGATGACCGTGACGGTGGGCCGGCGCTCCGCGAGGAGGCCGATGATCCCGCGCAGCTCGCTGGTCATCGCGCGTCGCCCGCGTCGAGCACCGGCAGCCCGAGGTGCACGACCGTCGTGGTGCTCATCTCGTCGAGGAGCTCGGGGCCGTAGCCGAAGCCGGATCCGCTGCGGCCGCGGGGCTGCGCGGCGCCGCCGGGCGCGCCGCCGAAGACGCCGTTGACCTTGATCGTGCCGACGGGCAGCTCGGCCGCGGCGCGCTGCGCGTGCTCCATCGACGCGGTGAGCACGCTCGCGGCGAGCCCGTACCGGTCGTCGGACGCGCGCTCGAGCGCCTCGTCGAAGTCCGCGACCACGCGCACGGCCGCGACCGGGCCGAACGTCTCCGCGGTCATCACGGTCATGTCGTCGGTGCAGTCCACGAGCACGGTGGCGGGGTAGCGGGATCCGGGGCCGTCCGGCACGTGCCCGCCGACGAGCGCGCGGGCGCCCTCGGTGAGCGCCTCCGCGACCTGCTCGTGCACGGCGTCGCGCATTCGCCCGTCGACCAGCGGGCCGAGGTCGCCGGAGGAGTTCCAGCGCTCGGCCTCCGCGACGAGCGCGGCGGTGAAGCGGTCGGCGATGTCGCGGTGCACGTAGATCCGCTCGACCGAGGTGCAGATCTGGCCGGCGTTGGCGAAGGACCCGAGGGCGGCCTGCGCGGCGGCCCACGCGGGGTCCACGCCCGCGTCGACGAGGAGCGGGTCGTTGCCGCCGTTCTCGCGGATCACGTGCGCGGGCGTGCCGGCGGCGCGGCGGGCGATGGCCTCGCCCGCGGCGGTGGATCCGACGTGCGCGACCACGCGCGTGTCCTCGTGCGCGACGAGCCGGTCGCCGACGTCGCCGCCGCCCACCACGGAGACGAGGACGCCCTCGGGCAGCGCGTCCGCGAGGACCTTCCCGAGCAGCTCGCCCGTGTGCGGGCAGCGCTCGCTCGGCTTGTGGATCACGGTGTTGCCCATCACGAGCGCCGCGCCGATGATCCCCGCGGCCACCGCCACGGGATCGTTCCACGGCGTGAGCGCGACCGTGACGCCGCGCGGCCGCGGCACGGAGAAGTCGACGTTCGGGAGCGTGCCGAGCAGGCTCTTCCCGCGGTGCACGGGCCCGAGCTCGGAGTACTGCAGCAGCGTGTCGACGCCCGCGCCGACGCCGCCCTGCGCGTCGCCGAGGGGCTTGCCGGTCTCGCGCGCGTTGAGCTCGGCCAGCTCCTCCGCGTGCTCGGCCAGCGCGTGGGCGGCGCGGCGCACGGCCTGGCCGCGCTGGGCGGGCGGCATGGCGGCCCACGCGGCGGATGCGGCGACCGCGCGGCGCACCGCGGCGTCGACCTCGTCGGAGGTCGACGCGTCGATGTCGCCCACGGGCGAGCCGTCGCGCGGATCCGTGATCCGCAGCGTCCCGGGTCCGGCCTCGGGCTCCTCGGGGTCGATCAGGGCATCCAGGTCGAGTGCGGTGTCCGTGGTCACAGGTCTCCTCGCGGGGTCGGCGGCCCGCGCGGTGCGGCGCGGGCGGGGGCGCTCGCGCGCCACCCGTCCCGTACCCACTTCCCCTGTTCCTCACACGGGGCGTCCCGTCGGTCCCTCGTCTCGGGCCGCCGCGGCTACCCTCACCCGGTGACCGACGCGCTGCCGCTGCCCACCGACTACGCGAGCGTCCTCACGGCGCTGAAGCAGCAGGTCCGGACAGCCCAGCTCACCGCCCAGCGTCGCGTGAACACGCAGCTGGTCGAGCTGTACTGGTCCATCGGCCACGTCATCCTGGAGCGCCAGGCAGACGAGGGCTGGGGTGGTGCCGTCGTCGCGCGCCTCGCCGATGACCTTCGCGCCGAGTTCCCCGCGATGAAGGGCTTCTCCCGCTCGAACCTCTTCCACATGCGAGCCTTCGCCGGGGCGTGGCCCGACCGTGCCGAAGTAGTCCAACAAGCTGTTGGACGACTTCCGTGGGGGCACATCACCGTCCTCCTCGGCAAGCTCGACGACCGGGCAGCACGCGACTGGTATGCCGCGCGCGCTGCCGAGCACGGCTGGTCGCGCAACGTGCTCACGAACCAGATCATGAACCGGACCCTCGAGCGGATCGGCGCCCCGCCGACGAACTTCGTCGGCCAGCTCGCCCCTGCTGACTCCGACCTGGCCCGGGAACTCGGCAAGGACCCGTACGTCTTCGACTTCCTCGACCTCACCGACGCGGTCTCCGAGCGCGAGCTCGAGCAGGCGCTCATGGACCGGATCGTCGACACCCTCCGCGAGCTCGGCGCCGGTTTCGCGTTCGTCGGCCGCCAGGTGCACTTCGATGTCGATGGCGACGACTTCTACGTCGACCTCCTGTTCTTCCACACCGAGCAGCTCCGTTACGTCGTCATCGAGCTCAAGACCGGGAAGTTCGAACCGGCCTTCGCCGGGCAGCTCGGCTTCTACGTCGCCGTGGTCGACGACGAGATGCGCCGTGAGTTCCACCGTCCCACTGTCGGCATCCTGATCTGCGGCAGCCGCAACCAGCGCACGGTCCGGTACGCGCTCGGGCAGGCGTCGGCGCCGATGGCCGTGTCGACCTACACGTACGAGAGCCTGCCGGCGGCCGAGCAGCATGCGCTGCCCGCGGCCGAGCAGATCATCGCGGCACTCGGATGGGCGGAGGACGACGGCTCGGCGTGACCCCATCGAGGTGACGATGGCGGTGGCGCCGACCGCGCCGACGTTACGACTCCAGGTGCCCCAGCTCCGGCTGCGCCAGGAACGCCACGACCGGATCCGCCGCCGCGCCCGTCTCGAACACGACGAGGTCGTTGCGGCCCGCGCGGAGCTGCGCGCCCGGCACGTAGAGCGTGTGCTGGGGCCCGCGGGTCCAGTAGCGGCCGAGCGCGAAGCCGTTGACGAACGCGACGCCCTTGCCCCACGAGCGCGTGTCGAGGAACAGGTCGGCGGGCTCGGCCATCTCGAATGACGCGTGCGCGAGCACGGGCCCGTCGAGGAAGCGGACCGGCGCATCGTCCTCGCTCGGCGCGACCGCGATGGCGGACGCCGAGGCCACCGCCGCGGCCATCGCGCCGAGGTCGAGCGGCTGGCTCTCCCAGCCCGTGAGCTCCTCGCCGTCGAGCGTGGCCGGACCGATGAGGCCCTTCGCCTCGCCGATGCGCACGCCGTAGTTCACGCGCCCCTGGTCCTCCACGAGCACCTCGAGGATCCGACCGGGCGGCACCGCGATCGCCGTCTCGTGCTGGTCGCGCTGGATCACGCCGATCCGCACGCCGTCGACCGACACGACGGCCCGGTCGCGCACCTCGCCGAACGCGAGCACGCGCGTCCGATCGGACGCGGGCAGCGCGACCCGGTGCAGCGTGAAGCCGCGGAACACGCCCAGCGCGTCCATCGACGGCACGGCGGGCGTCGCACGCCAGGCGGCGGGATCCGTCACGAGGTCCTCGAGCGGCACGACCGCGTCGAACGCCGTCGCGAAGGCGGGCGCGTCGCCGCGCTGCGCGGGCACCTCGTCGGGCACCGACCGGTAGCGGGCGATCACGTCGCGGAACGCGAAGAACTTGGCCGTCGGGGATCCGGTCTCGTCCAGCGGTGCGTCGTAGTCGTACGAGGTGACGTGCGACTGGTACGTGCCCTTGTGGTTGGCGCCGTTCGTGAAGCCGAAGTTCGTGCCGCCGTGGAACATGTAGATGTTCACCGACGCGCCCGCGGCGAGGAGCGCGTCGAGCTCGGCGGCGGCGTCCGCGGCCGAGGTCGTGTGGTGGTGCTCGCCCCAGTGGTCGAACCAGCCGTCCCAGAACTCGCTGCACATGAGCGGCCCGGTCGGCTGGTGGCGGCGCAGGGTCGCGAGGCGCTCGGTGGCGCGCGAGCCGAAGGACCCGGTGCGGTGCAGCTCGTCGAGGCTGCCGCGCGCGAGCATCTCGTCGGTCGGCTGGTCGACGGTCGTCAGCGGCACGATGATGCCCGACTCCCGCGTGAGGTCGACGAGGTGCCGGAGGTACTCGGCGTCGTCGCCGTACGCGCCGTACTCGTTCTCGATCTGCACGAGGATCACGGGTCCGCCGTGGTCGATCTGCCGCGGCGCGACGATCTCGTACACGCGGCGGAGGAACTCGTCGACGGCCGCGAGGTAGAGGGGCTCGCTGCGGCGGACGCCCACCGCGGGATCCTCGAACAGCCAGCCGGGGAGCCCGCCGCCGTCCCACTCCGCGCAGATGTACGGGCCCGGGCGCACGATCGCGTGCATGCCCTCCGCGTGCACCAGGTCGAGGAACCGGCCGAGGTCGAGCCCGGCGCTCGTGTCGAAGGCGCCGCGCTCGGGGGAGTGCGCGTTCCAGGCGACGTACGTCTCGATGGTGTCGAGGCCCATGAGGCGGGCCTTGCGGATCCGGTCGGCCCACTGGTCGGGGTGCACGCGGAAGTAGTGGAGCGCGCCCGCGATGACGCGGTGGGGGCGGCCGTCGAGCTCGAAGTCGTCGGCGCCGATGCGGAAGCGGGCGCTGGTGGCGGGGAGGCCGGGCATGTCGTGTCCTTGGGTGAGGCGGGGCATGGGAGAGGGGAGGCGCGACTCGCGTCGCACCTCCCCTCGGGTCGTGCAGGTCGTGCGGGTCGCTACTTCACGTCGACGGAGAAGCCCTGCTGCTGGCCGTACTCGGCAGCCGCCTTGCCCCACGCCTCGAGGACGGGGTCGAGCGAGGTGCCGGCGGAGTACGCAGACGAGGCCGAGTCGCTGAAGATGCTGTTCGTGTAGACCTGGAAGGGCAGGTACTGCCAGTCCGGGACGACCTCCTTCGAGGCCGCGCTGAGCACCTCGTTGATCTTCTGGCCGCCGAAGTACTCGGGCGCCTCGGACAGGAACTCGGGGCTGTTCAGGTCCGCCGTGGTGGAGGGGAAGCCGCCCGCGTCGAAGGAGATCTTGCGACCCTCCTCGTTCGCGGTGGTGAACTTCGCGAACTCCGCCGCGACGAGCTTGTTGGCCGACTGCTGCATGACGGCGATGGAGGATCCGCCGCTCTCCGCGGTCGCGGTGTCGCCCGCGGTGTACTGCGGCATCGGGGCGACGCGCCACTGGCCGGAGCCCGCGGTGGCCTGCGCCTCGAGGTTGCCGGGCATCCAGGCGCCGGTGATCAGCGTCGCGATGGATCCGTCGCCGAGGCCGCGGAACCACTCGTCGGTCCAGCCGGGGGTCTGGGCGAGCGAGCCGTTGGCGACGAGCTGGTTCCACATGGCCGTGTACTTCTTGGCGCCCGCGTCCTGCATGTCGATGGTGACCTTGTCGCCGTCGACCTTGTAGGGCTTGCCGCCGGCCTGCCAGATCATGCTCGTGGTGAAGCCGGCGTCGCCGGAGTCGCTGGTGATGTACTGGTTCGGGTCGGCGGCGTGCATCTTCTCCGCCGCGGCCACGTACTCGTCCCACGTGGTGGGGACGGCGATCTGGTACTTGTCGAAGACGTCCTGGCGGTAGAACATCGCCATCGGGCCCGAGTCCTGCGGCAGCGCGTAGAGGGCGTCGCCCTCGGTGACCGCGTTCCAGGTGGACGCCGTGAACTGGTCCTTCAGGTCCGTGTAGCCGTAGCCCGAGAGGTCGGCGAGCGACTTGCCGAGCGCGAACTGCGGGATCGCGAAGTACTCGATCTGCGCCACGTCGGGAGCGCCCTTGCCCGCCTTGATGGCGTTCTGGAGCTTCGTGTACTGGTCGGCGCCGGTGCCGACGTTCTGCACGTCGACCGTGACCTTCGGGTGCTCCTTCTCGAACGCCTCGGCGATCGGCTTGATGGCCGGGGCCCAGCCCCAGACGGTGATGGAGGACTGCGTGTCGAGGGCCTTGGCGAGGTCGTCGGCCGAGGCGGAGTCGGCGCTGGCGCCGCCGGATCCGGAGGAGCACGCCGCGAGGGAGCCCGCGAGGACGATGCCGAGGCCGAGCGCGATGGCGCGCTTCGCCCTGCGGGGGAACGAGATGGACATGGTGGTGCCTTTCACTTCTTCGTGGTGGTGAGGGGAGGTGCGGTGGAGCTGTCGGAGGGCGCTACGCCTTGACGCCGCCGGCCGAGAGGCCGGACTGCCAGTAGCGCTGGAGGAAGAGGAACGCGATCACGATGGGGATGATCGCGAGGAACGAGCCCGTGATGACGAGGTTGTAGATCGGCTGGCCGCCCACGGTGGTGGACTGCGCGTTCCACTGGTTGAGGCCCACCGTGAGGGGGTACCAGCGGGAGTCGCTCAGCATGATCAGGGGCAGGAAGTAGTTGTTCCAGGTCGCGACGATCGAGAACAGCAGCACCGTGATGAGGCCGGGGCTGAGGAGCCGCAGGCTGATCGTGAAGAAGGTGCGGAGCTCGCTCGAGCCGTCCATGCGGGCCGCCTCGAGGATCTCGGTGGGCACCGAGTCGACCGCGTAGGTCCAGATGAGGTAGAGGCCGAAGGGGCTGATGAGCGACGGCAGGATGATCGCCCACGGGGTGTTCGTGAGGCCCATCTGGCTGAACAGCAGGAAGGTCGGCACCGCGAGGGCCGTGCCGGGGATCGCGACGGCGCCGAGCACCACCGCGAACACGATCTTCTTGCCCGGGAAGTCGAACTTCGCCAGGCCGTAGCCCGCGAGGGTGGCGAGCAGCGTGGCGCCGCCCGCGCCGACGACCACGTAGATGAGCGTGTTGCCGAGCCAGCGGACGAACTCGCCGTTGCCGTACGTGAGCACGCCCTGGATGTTGTCCCACAGCGCGAAGTCGCCCGAGAACCAGAGGCCGAACGAGCTGAACAGCGCGTCCTGCGTCTTGGTCGAGTTGACCAGGAGCCAGAAGAGCGGGAGCACGGAGTAGATCAGCAGCAGCGACATCACGATGGTGAGCACGATGCTGCGGCGCTCGCGCGGGGCGCCGGCGCTCTTGCGGCGCTTGGGGGAGCGCTCCGCGGGGGCGTCGCGGACGGGCGTGCCGGCGTCGGGCGCGGCGAGGGGGGTTCCGGTGAGGGTCGACACGGTCAGCTGTCCTTCCGGGTGCCGACGAGCTGCACCACGTAGGCGACCACCATCGTCAGGACGCCCATGATGATCG